>Ga0172381_10000774_pt1 | contig 39399 bp, 65 predicted proteins | sample Leawel6488metaG_FD_119754 | JGI IMG/M metagenome (GOLD analysis project Ga0172381, IMG submission 119754) | Leachate microbial communities from a municipal landfill in Southern Ontario, Canada - Leachate well 64-88 metaG | ecosystem: Engineered > Solid waste > Landfill > Unclassified | place... | reverse complement strand
GTCTAAAAAGTTTTCAACAGGATTTGCGAATATCTCGCCTACTTCTCCTTTGGGTATCTTAACGTAAGGAGTACTCTCGTTACCAGTCATTATAACGAAGTTCTTATCCTTGATATAATCCGGTATCTCATCATATTCCTTATATGTTCTGTTATGAGCGTATAAAACCATCGCGGGTATGGAAGCCAAAGCCCCTCCTCTTAGCATTGTTTGTACTGGCCTTTCCTTGAACGATCCGAGCAACTTAAGAGACCCCTGAAGTCTTGCATTCAAGAATGGTATTATAGAATTTATAGCTTTCATTTTAGATCCACGTCTAGCAAAGTCGATAGTAGCACTTCTACTCTCTTTCATCGCAGCCAAAAGTTGATCAGTACCAGTTAGACCTTCTTTTCCAGCACCGCTAAATGCTCTTTTAAAGACTCCTAATCTAGTCCCTTTCTCGGAAAAGTCACCTACTGATCTCATAAGCTCTAGTGGGCTTGTTACAACCTTCCCTATTTTCTTCAAAAGTCCCTCCTTGCCTGTAATTTGAGAAAGGGTTTTTTGTAACTTTACCCTGTCTTGAGAAAAGAAAGATGCTTGATCCGCCCCGGATAGTAGCCAATCTTTGAAAAACTTATCTTTTTTAACAACAGAAGAAAGGCCAGATATAAAGTCGTATATTGGTATCCCCCCGTATTTAGAATTAACAACAGCAGTAAATTGATCGCGCAACACATTCGGTACTGCGAACCCTACATTTAACCCCGTTGCTCCTGCTCTCAAAATCTTAGCCGGGAATGCCATAGCTCTTATAGCTAGATTAAGTTGTTCTTCATCCATTCCTTTGATAGAGTCTGCTAGTTCCTTATCTACTTTATAAAAAACCTTCTTACCGTTTTGGAATAGTGTTATGTGTGGTTCTCTTGGCTCAAATCCAGACTTCGTCCAAGTAGCTATTTCCCCGTCTATCTTGACTGGTTTAACAGGAGATTTTATCTTATCAAAACCTCCAACATCAACTAGACTATTAAGAACCCTGTTCTTCTCGATAGCCTTAGTCATATCATAGGTATTTTTTATTATACTCTCAAGGGGGTCTATTATGTCTCTTTCCGAACCCTTCCTAGTCTTTATCGGGCTAGACTTTAAATTCAAATCTTTTGTACCACCAAGAAATCCTACCTGATCGAGATCGTCAACTACTCTATTTAAAGGAGCATACTTTTTGTGTGCTTCTTTGATCGTATTGTATTGTTCTTTTGAAAGCCCTCCAACGTCTCTCCACTCCTTTAGAATATCGTCCTGGTATGATCTTAGTTCTTCTGCAATATTGCTTAATTTGTTGAATTCTGTATCACCTAATTTAACTTTTAAATCGTCTATTGCTTTTTGAGCTGATTTTGTCCCTAGCCTAGCAGCGTCTTCCGTGAGTGTCTCTGCCACCATTAAAGATCTGAGATCGTCTATATTTTTTGTTTTGTTTATTATCGGAGAAAGTTGATAATCTATCTTTGCGTTAGCTATTCCAAGACCTCCTTGGTATCTTCTGACTAAGGTATCTGGGTTCTGGGAAGGTTTTAAATTCTTTCCTTTCGTTAATTGAGTTATCGGGTCGTATCTATCAGAAAAGTTCGCCTTAACCTTATCTATAAAATTTTTAGCACTTTCTTTTAGAGGTATTTTCTCCTTCTTGAGACCTACTTTTATTTTATCTTTTATTTCTGATAATCCTAGTGATTCTGTTTTTGGCTGTATATTATCCCCAATATTAGTAGCACGCTCTACTTTGATTTCTGGTTTAGCTGTCTTTACTTCTTGTGCTTTATTGGTTATATTTTCAGGTAGTACAGCCAAAGATTTAGTACCATTTGAACCTCTATCCCTAAACTCAAATGCTCCATATCCCTGTTCTTTCATTGCTTTTTTAATTGCAGGTATATCATAATATGTTAATTGACCCTTTCCATTATCCAATAGTGGTACTCCTAGTTCTTTTGAAACCTCTCCAAATGCTTGGTAATCCCATACTTCCTTGTTTATTTTAAGAACATTACCAGTAATTTTGCCCTCAACAACGGTTGGCTCTTTTATTCCCAACCTGTCACTCACTAATCTTTTAGCACTCGCTTTATTCTCTGTAACAAATACAAAATCTTTACTTCCTGTTCCACTTATTCCTTTTCCACCACCAGCAATAAACCCTTTTTCATTTATTAGTTTTGCATTTTCAGAAGATGTACCGTGATATACTGTCTTAGCTTCTTGTATAGGTGTCTTTACTTCTTGTGCTTTTGGTTTAGCGATATTTGTTGGGGTATCTTTTAAAAAGTCTGGCAACTCCTCGCTGTTTACATAGTTTTTAATCGGATTTTTTATTTCCTCTACTGCTCCTCGTATTCTTTCGTATAAATCAGCTTGTTTTGTACCAGCTTTTGGGAGGGTTTCCTTAGAGATATTTTCAATAACACCATCAATTAATTTTCTACTTCTAAGGTGATCGGGAATCCAATCTGGGAATGTTGATTTTTCACCAATCCACGTTCCCGCTTCTGTTGGCATTCTTTTGCCTGCCTTTGAATTGTATAATTCACTAAAAAAGTCGGCTAGTTTACTATCTATTTCTTCCGATCCAGAAGGGTTAAGATTGATTTTTTTTACTTTACTCTTGCTGTTTATCCCACCACTTATTCCACCGACAATCATTCCTAAATCGTCTAATATGCGTTGATGATCGTTAGCTTGTTGATATATTTCTGGGGATAACTTCTTCTCATATTTACCAAGAAGACCATTTATAAACCCCGCATTCTGTCTTTCTTGCTTTACCTGTATCAAAGCCTTAGCACCAGCAGGGTCTTTTGAAAGTTCTTGAAGCTTAGTTAGAGGGTTGCTTTGTTTTATAAAGTTCCCTATTGCACTAACCCCTTTGATAATAGCGTTTTCTACCATAGAAGGTTTTGCTAATTCTTGCTTTGTCTTTTCGTCTAAGCCGGATAGACTTTGTTGGTTTATGTAAGCGTCTTTTAATGATTGAGCCTTTTTAGTTGACTGTATCTTTTTGAACTCTTCTGATTCTTGTATTCCAGTAGTAACATAAGAAGGTTGTTTTTCCCAAAATAATATCTCCCCTTCTGCAGGAGTTCTCCCAAGCAATGACTGATACTGGGTGATTATAACATCTCTACTGTTTGGGGTGTTTCTATGTTCAATAAGTTGGGTATCTTGAGGAGATACTGGTTTTGCTATTGTCTGGGCAAGTGTAGTCTTAACCGGAACAGTTGGTTTTCCCCCAAGTAAAGACATCCCCTCTTGTGTGCTTTTTTTTATATCGTCTAAAAAAGTTGCCATTATAGTCCAGCTATTTTATTAATTAAGTCATCGGTCGATCCGCCATTCTGATTCTTAAATTCTTGATAAGCTCCTGGTTTTGCCCAACCCCAAGATACAGTTTTACCAGTCGGGCCTTCGAAATAAGTTCCGCCTCCGAGTGCGTTGTCTATATCAGCATCTTTAACATTCGGGAACTGAGCCTTGACTCTATTCCATACAGACCTCCAAGGTTCGCCTTGTTGTAGCTCATTTTTAGCAGAAGCCGTAACAGTCCAGAATTTGCTATTAGCAGCAACATTACTAGACCCACTTCCTGAACCTCCACTACTTGCTTTGTAAGCACCGCCTAGATCCTTTATAGTTTCCCCTGTTTGAGAGTTTATAAGTAGCTCTCTCCCGTTTGCCGTAACTGTCTTAGTATCAATTTTCTGCCTATCCAGTTCCTTATTCTTTTCGTCAAGTTGCATTTTTAGGACATCCTTCTCATAATCTCTCTGCTTTTGGTAGTAATCCACGGCCTTTGAGACTACGTCGCTTTGAAGTTTTAGCTTATCCACAAGAGCAGTTTTGCGTGATTCATACTTTGATTGAGTAAGTGATACTCTTTTTGACCTTTCGGCTTCACTTAGCCACGGGTTGTCGTTAATTGCCATTATTTCTTCGCCTTCTTTGACGTCAATATCGTTGATAGCGTTGGTTATGTCTGTAAGCCCCATAGCTTCTGAAATTTGTTTTACTACGTCGGAGATAGATCCTTGAGAAGTAACCCCACTTATAACGTCAGAAGCCTTAGTTTCGGCTATTGACTGACTTTCGGTTACGGGCATAGTACCACGAGTATCTTGTCCGCTCGCCACAGCCTCACGTATAGAGGCTTTTATTGAGTCGATGTTCGGATTGTTTTGAAGCTGGAAATTCACCTCATCGATTGAAGGTGTAATCCCGTACTCTTGATAAGCCTGGTAGATGTTCTGGCGGTGTTGTAAAGCCCAATCTACTGGTGACATTCCACTTCCTTGTCCATAACCTTGAGGTAGTGGAGGTATTGGAGAGGCTTGAACTTCGTCAATAGTATTGCCACCTTGGGCTTGTGATGAAGTTTGTTCTCCTGAAACATTCGGAGTTTGGCTTGGATTTAACGGTGTGGGCTGAGAAGCGTTACCTGCTGGGTTCCCTACAAAATTAGGAGCCATATAACCTGGTTCTCCTGGTTTTATTTCTGCTTGGTTTGGGTTTATTGTCGGCACTGGTTGGTTATTGGAAGCAATAGGAGATATTGATTGTGCTTGTGCAAGTCCCATATCTGATCCTGAAACGTAATCTCCCCAATCTGTCGCAAACTTTTGTGCATTTGGCAAATATTGATCATAATCTCCACCTAAGAGTTTTTGCTGAGTATTGCCTAAGACTTTAGAACCAAAAACATAATCAATAGCGTCTTGAACGCCCTTTTGTTGCCAAGACTGCGCCTCACCATCAAAAGAAGCGTTTTTATTTACCGCAGTACCATCATTATTATAAATATATCTATTTATATTAGCGCCATAATCCCCTAACTTTTTAACTAAGTCGGGGTTAGAAATAACATCCTGATATGTTGGCTTTTTATTAACTGATAATGTATATCTTTGATCGGGGTTTGTTGCCATATTATTAATTTATTATTAAAATCTATTTTCGTTAAATAAACTATCATCATAGTCTCCACAAAGAACGTCGAATCCTTTGAACATTCCACGGTCTTTAGTTTGATAGTTGAATTGAGAATCAGTCATTCTCTGCCACAAATCATCTAGTTGTTTTTGAGCTAGTTGATAGTGTTGAATAGCAGCAGGTTTGTCGTCTCTGTTATACAGGTTGCCTAAAACCTTTTCGATAATAGCTTCGTTACCTTCGTCTGAACCTACAAATACAGTTTCTATATCATCGGCAGTTAGGCCGTCTCCGTCTGGTATTACGGCCGGGATATATTGTCCCCATATAGTCATCGTTCCCGAAGCACCTGATAGAGTATTAACATATAGAGTATTAGCGTAGTCTGTGTAAAACTTTTCCGTACCTGAAGATTGGTCTTCTTTGTATCTCTTGTAATCTTCAAAAGTAAGTTTTTCGAATCTTTCCCCACCTATCTCAAGCAATTTAATACTATCGGTTTTATAGCCTTCAAAATTCCACTCCTCAGTTGTGGTATAAGTAGTTGACTGCCTACCTTCTGTAAAAGGCCACGGCTTATATCCTGCCGCCCATCTGTGAGCTTGGTTGATCCAGTCGTTAAGAAAAGCCTCAGAAGTCCACGCTGAAGTAGTGTCTTTTCCAGACCTTACTAAAATTTCGGTTTTCAAATCTCCTCTTGTCATATGTTTAAATGTTATTAATCTGTTTGTACAACTCCATTATAAGTGGTTGACGGCAGTGCAGACAAGTCAAAATATAATCTGAAATTTTTACAATATACGTCTATGCCACCTGAGCCTGAATAGTTTGACGATAAATATAGCTGTATTAAATCTCCGCTAGAGAATACTAAATCTTCACTATGCGTAACATATGCAGTAGTCGATTGTCTTGAAGTCCCAACCGCTACTCCGTTCTTATATATTCTTGCATAACCCACTAACCCAGCAGAAGCAACGTGTTTTATATCAAATTTTACTCTATAAGTCCCAGGCATTATAGCTAATATCTCTTTCTTTTTAGTCCAGGTAGCCGAGTTGGAATGGGTTCGCTCTGTATCTGCACTTGTTCTCAGATTATCTGACGCTATTGGCCCCATAACAAACCCACTCACGGTTGTAGCAACGACGTTCCCTGCTGCATCAACTCTAAAAGGTGCAGTATCTCTATTCTCTTGTAATGCTCCAGCCCAGAAAACTATATCAGTTGAATCTTCGGCTCTATTTATACCACCAGTGTTTTCATCCTTTCCTACTTTTACAGTACCAGTTTCGGCTGTGTCCATTCTTCTTGAAGCCTCGTCGATGTTTCTAATAATATCACCGCTAGTTTCTATATTAGGTTCGGGTTCTTTTACTTCATCTCGGTACTCAGTTACGTTAATTGAAGGTGCAGGTGAAGCATCGTTTGTATAATCAAATGGGTTTTCTTCATCACGATAAAATTTTCTCATTAGTGGTTTGGCATATTATCCCCAATATATCCTACTGAACCTGTAATCTCGGGTGTTGAAAGTCCAGAAGGTGTTAACTCTACTCCTATTTCAAATACTTTAGCTTGGTCGTTTATTATAAATTCTGCCTCAGTTGAACCCTCTACGGAGTAAGTAGTCGAAGTTCCATCAGCTATCTTGGCGTACTTCCAACCCTCTCCAGCAGAAGAAGAACCACCTGTTTCTTGACGATTTGGTTTGTAAAGCAAAGATATCGAAGTCCCCGCAGGCAGAGCGTTAAATGCAAGTTTTTCTGATAAGTAGCTCTTTTTAAGATGAGGTTGTCCAGCAGTCCATTCTAGCCCCTCTAAGCGAGCTGTGGCTCGTGTAGAAGAAGAAATCATATCAATACCGTACTCAAACCCGACTGAGTTAGCTTGCTTCCAGCTTGCAAAAACCGCAGATGAGTTTACCCATACAGCTCCTATCTCTTTGAGAGTATTTCCATCGACTGTTGGTGAAAGTCTAAATTCGTGGTTAAGAGCGAACGGTCTGTTGAGCATTCTACGTCCGTACGAGTAAATTCCAGATCTATCCCCAGCTCCATAAATCCCGAATAAAGCTACATCGTTAAATACATCTACCCTTGAATTACACTGTCCTCCGTAAGGTATGGAGTTTAGCGGAGCAGTAGAAGAAAAGTCTGAATAGAAAAGTTCCCCTGACGTTCCTCCTTGTAACAAAAGACGTTCTGTATCAATCAAGCAATTAATCCCTCTTACAGGTATCTTCTTTTTTTGTACCCAGTTTACAGCCGTCACAATCCAGCTCCATATATGCCCTTCTTCGCTCTGGTCAACTCTCTCAGTACCTAATAAAACGTAGTCGTCTCTTTCTTCGAGGCACTTTATAATGTTACCCGGGCGTAAATTCATTGAAGCGTTATTATACGCACCTGAGTAGTCTATTGTAGCTAAAAAGTTTCGGTTTCCTATACAAAGTGTACCAGCTGCGTTTTTCATAGGGTGATAATCAGCCGAGTCTAAGTTAGTTTTGTAATTTTGAGTAACAACTCCAGCCGCCCACGGTGTGTCAGGAGAGCCGTTTAAAACCATTCTAGCTACTGAAGTAGCAGTAGCCCAGTATAGATAATTATTATCGTCAGATTGTTTCCACTCACAAGCTCCCTTAATCGGACCATTCTCATCGTTATACACGAACGAGACGACAGGATCAGCAGGGTTACCTGATATAGCGTAGATTGAACCCAAGTCTCCAAAAGCATAAATTGAGCCATCTCTAGCAGGTACAGCGAACTTTATACAATCATTGACAGTAGTAGAGCCTGCAATTCTTAACATCGCAAAATTACAAGAAAGAGAGTCTCTACGTTTATGAATATCACACCCATAAGCGTATTTAAAACTCCCTCTTACTCCACGGGAAACCTCGTCTGAAATACCGCTCCTCCAACTGTCTTTAATATAAGGTATCATTTTATGGCTTAATAATCGAATAGGTCAAGGTCGCATTTAAAAAATTTTGCCCTGAAATTATACTTATCGCCCTCTGTTAATCTAATCTTTTTCCAGTTTATCTCTCTAAAAAGTCTAATAAACTTTCTTTTTATACTCTCATCCTCTAAAACTAACTCTAAAATGCGTTTTAACAGCCTTTGACGCTCTTTCATATCTCCTATTACTTCCCCGTGTTCTAACATCGCCAGAGCCTTTTTAAATGCCTTTAAGGGGTATATCTTAGCAAACATTCCAAACCAAGTTACTAACCATTGGACTCTCATCAAATAACTGTCATCTTCTTGTAGAATGTAGCACAGATAGTCTCTAAGTTGTGAAGTTTCGGGGCTAACTTTTGTCCAAGCTCTATGAATTTCTCTTACAGGTATACTCATCTTTTCGGGTGGCATCATATTATATTTTTCGCCCTCAGCTAGTCTTGCAATACTACCAAATAAAGTCTCTTTTATATCTTCGATTATTTGATCGTTGTCTAATCCGAATTCTAGTTTATGCCAACTATCGTTAAATACCTGATTTTTAATCTCGTGTTTTAATTTTGACATACTCCCAAATAGAATCGCTCCTCTTGGAAAGCATTTAACCGGGTACTTTTCACCTTCTACTATCATTACGGTTTGTCCTCTTTTATCCTTAGTAAGTTTGGCATCTACACTATCTTGTGTTTTCCACCAGTTTACCATAGGCATTGAAGCCGGACTCTTTTTAATGAGTTTGTAATACAGTTTTTTAATTTTCATTCGCCTCCTTGCGTTTTGGCTACCGCGCGCAAGGTTGGTAGCCAAAGACGAATACTAGTTACTAGTAATTTCCGAAAAGAATAGCACCAAGTTTTCTACAATACGCAGGCACTAAAGCCCCATACAGGTAAAGTCCTTGATATTTCTTAGCGAATTGATTTTCCGCATCAATTACACGGCTCTCACTCCACTTATCAGCGTAGGTAATCATACCCTTGTGATTAGCAGGGATCAAGTATCCAATAGATCCGGCTGTGAAGTCACCAGAACCTGTTGAGTGCCCAGCACGAGAAGAAAGTCTTACTCCAGCAGCTAAGTGGATATCAAATCCTCCGATTCTCATTACACGTCCATTAACGACTGTACCATTGTACATTTCGGCAATGCCTGTAGGTTGAGTTTCAGCAGCTTGAAGAAGCATAGTCTTTATCTCAGCAGGTACAGTCAAGTGCCTATCGCCATCTGGTACTTCGTTGATGTTCAATTTCTCAGCAAGTAAAGTTACTTGATCGTAAACTGAAGTCGCAGAAATACTTGTAGCCATAGCAGCTTGAATTTCCCAACCAAGGCCATCTCCAGTTGGTACAGAAAGCATCACTGTTTGATCGTTTGGAGCTTGCTTGCTAAATTCAATTCCGTTACCACCAAAGATACCTCTTAGAGTATATCCTTCGTGGAAGTCAGAACCACTTACAGCACCATCCCATTCTGTGATTGTTGCAGAAGAAGAAGAAGTCACTGACGCAATCTTCCACCAAGGGCTTACCCAAGTTGCAGAAGATCTGAGTCTAAATCCTTTTCCTACATCTGTTGCTTCGAAACCAGCGTGTGCAATAGTTCCGTCACCTTGCTCTACTCCTGGAATTATTCCTGCAGTAAAGTCGTCTCTAGCACCCAAAGTTACAGTACCACCAGTAGCAGAAGTAACGATAGAAGCTTGAGTTGAAGCACCACCATATACTCGGATGTCTACACCGATCCAAGAACCAGCTTTAGCTTCTACTGCTTTTTCAAGTACATACTTGTCGATTTCTTTTTCAAGAACAGCAGCACGGTTTGTGATAAGATTCTCAGAAACGTTGCTACCATAAGTGAATAAATCTTCTAGTCTATCAAGAGTGAAGTTGAAATACTTCCTCTTTTCTACTACTAATTGATCTTCTGCATCAATTATTGTCTCAGACGCCATATCAGTACCTACAACGTAGTCTGACATCAAAGCATCGTTCAAGAATGATAGGATGTTAACTCTATCCCCGGGTTTCTTGATTTCCCCTTCGTAATCACGGTTTACGATACCGTTTGCTACTGGGTTTGCATATACTTTTTTAAGTACTTCCTTTGCAAACTGTTCGCCAAAATTTGATAAGTTCATTTCTCAAATTCTCCTTTTTCCTCTACTGAAGATCAGCAGGAATTAGTCCTTTAGAGAGCATATCTGTGTATTTACGCCAGTTAGTCTCTCTTAACGTTTTAACGTCTTGAGCGGTTAGTCCTGCAGGTTTAGGGCTTTTATCCCCTCCTGTAGGCTTCTCAAGGCCTTTACGTGGTTTCTGATACATTCCTCTTTCGATTAGGAAAGCTTTGGCACAAGTTTTCATACTCATTCCTTTGTTATCGGGGTCTGCTTGGAATTCTTCGAACTCCTCCCATTTCTCTTTAATCTCCGGGTGAGCATTCAATACGTCTTTTTTAGTAAATTCTCCCGTTATGTTAGAGATTGTATTCTCCAGGGATTGAATCTTCTTGTTAAAACGCTCTTGTAAAAGTTTCCCTTCGTCTGAATAAACTTCAGCTTCGGTTTGTGTAGAGGATGATAATTGTTCCTCCAGTTGTCTAGTCCTTTCCTCAGCACGCCTTGTTTTTTCTCGTTGTTCTTTCAGGTCTTTTAACAAGAGTTCCGGGTTAGTTTTAGATCCTGGGGCAGGAGTAGCTTCCTCAAGTACTACTTCCTCTATTGTTTCTTCCGATTCAGTCTCGGTGGGATTTGTCAAATCCTCATTAATGACTTCGGTTTCTTCAACCATATTTTTTCCATTAGTTTAATGACTTAGGGCGGTCAGTGGCAGTTATTAATGAGGTTGCCTCCTCTTAATATTTATGCTCTTGCTATCAATCCCTCAAGATCAGAAATACTTCTGACATTAAGTTCTTTTAGTTTAGCGTAAAGCTCTAATAACTCTTCCTTGTATGTCTTTTCTGGGGTTACTGGTGTTTCAACGGTTTCCTCTGCTGTTTCCTCTACGATTTCTACTTCAATTTTCTTTTTCATACTATTGATTTATTAATAATTCTAAGTGTTTTTCCATCTGTTCTTTTGCTTTATTTGGTGATTCTATCACGTGCAAAAGTATTTTATAAACAGTATGGTATGGTATTAATTCGGATTTTTTAGCGTTTTCTAGCTCTAAACTAGCCCATTTTCCTTCAATTATGCTTATTTGTGACTCACAAAACGCTTTTATGTTATCTACTCCGAATGGTTCTTGTGAAAGTACCTTATTATAGCTTTCAAATACTTCTCTTTCTTCCTTGTCCAGACTATTTACGTCTGTTATACCTCTCTTTTCAAACAATTTATTCAAAAGATTGTGCATATTGTGTAAATTAAAATGGCGACATTCCTTTTTATAGGATTCGTCGCCATTTGTTATGGTCTGACCTCTTAATTATTTTATGCTTTGAAGCTGTCTTCCTACTTCTCTTATCTCTAGAATTGTTAATTCTGCTACCACTATGTTTATTACGTTACCGTCAGTCTCGATTACTAATTGTCTTTTCTTTGGTTCTGCTTTCTCTTGTTTTACCTCTTTTTCTTCTGTTTTTTTGTCTTCAACTTTGTCTGTCATAATATATTTTTACTAATATTTTGTTTATACCATACTTTAAATAATAAAGCAATAGTAAAAAGATGATGCTTTTAATTAGGATCAGCATCAACCTCGTCCTTCATTGCTACGCCTACGCACGGGGCGTCTTGGCGTACAGGAAACGATATCTCGAATCCGCATTTGCAAGTCATTTGGATTCTCATAATGTTGATATCGTTTTGGTAGATGTGGACATTCCACCTTAGCTGTTGTCCGCATACATCGCAGTTGTACTTATACACTCCGACGATTTGTTTAGGCATTTTGTGCCTCCTTACTTGAACGTGTCCTTGTCCCATTCTTTGAACGTGGGCTTTTGTTCTTTCGGCTTTTGACCGGTGCCACATCTGGTGCAAATCCACTTGCCATTGATTTTATACATTGGCTCGTGGTGAATCTTGCACTGTGGCATTTCATCGCTTCCAGTTCCCATTCTTTCGTTTCCTCCTTTTCTTTTTGGTATCGGGCTTGTCGGTGTAATCTTCTGAATCATTTTCTCGCTCCCAGTAGTGTAGTCTTCCGCACACCTTATTGGTGCATTTGCCGAAAACGTACTTTCCAGAAATGGTGTGTCTGAGTTCCTCTAGCTGTCCTCTACAGTGTATGCACTCTATGACTTTCACCCCCTCTATTTGCGGTATGAACCGCTCTCGCATTTCCTTATCTTTTCTTTTACTTGAGTAATATTCTTAGTGTCATTCGGATGTAATTTGATATGCTTGAGAAGTTTTTTTAGTCTACTCGCACAAGCCTTTGCGAACCCGCCAGGGTTCTGTACTTTCTTTTTTGCCATATATTTTTGTTATTTTTCTATATATTCTTTTATAAATCCCTCGTTACTTCTTTTTCTTTTACCTTCTCTACCCTTTTTGTACTTAGCTCTGCCTTATTACACATACTTTCAAGGTCAGCCTCATATTCCTCATAAAAATCAGTTCCGAATTTGTCGTCTATAAATTTAGCTAATTTCTCTATAAATATTCTTGAACCCGTCTTTTCTCCTGTATTGATTGAGTTCAAAACCCATTCTTTGGTTATTCTATCGTGTGATGTTTGCTGTGTTGCCGTACCACCAGCGTCCATAATCCAACACTCTCCAGCAGCAGAATAAATAGAAATTCCGTTTGTAAGTGTACCGACTGGAGCGGTTCCATCGAACAAGACAATCTGTTGCGTTCCCTCTGTTGTACCTCTTGAATTACCGCTCTGAGTTGATGTACCTATCTTTAGGTTTCCCCAACCAGTTAATCTCATTTTCTCCGCAAAAGAAGCTCCTGAGTTTGTATTCCAAAACTCTAGTCTTGACGGCACTCTTGTTCCCGATGTTGGTGCGGCTTCGCACACACAAGCAAAGTCACCAGAGTTTATAGCCGTTCCAGTTCCGCTATCTGCTTGGAAAATAAACTCTCCTAGATAGTCTCCAGAAGCTACTGCCTTCGGTGTTGCAATAGTTCCTCTTGATTTGAACATTCTTACTTCCGCCGCATAAGCATTATCATAATACTTCGCAAGCCTAAGATTGATTGTCGTAGCCTGAGTATTATGAATTGTTAAATATCCATCAGGAGTGTTTGAGCCTGTATTTATCCCTACCAATCCAGTATTAAAAACTTCCATTCTCTTGGTCTCAGTTCCAGCTACCCCAGTCCAAAAACAAACATTCCCGTATTCTGAACAAACATCTATCCTATCTTCGGCATCAACGTATTGAATCCACCCTCTACGAGTACCATCTTGTTGAAATTGAAGATAGGGGTTTCCAGTAGCTGAGGAAGTGTTGAGAGATAAAAGTAAATCGGCACCAGTCAATGCAAGTGATGTACCAGTAGCCGCTCCTATGTCTGGCGTTGTTAAAGTAATTCCTGCTAAAGTCAATCCTGCACTAGCTCTATTTATTGCTACTTGTGTTGTCCCTATGTAAAATGTTTGTCCTACTAAAGCATAATTTGCAATAGTCGCATAAGCACCAGTTCCTAAAGCACCTGTTATGGTTACGTTGTCTTGGACTGTTAGGGTTTTGCCTGCGGTTATTGCAAGCCCGTGTACGCCAGTTAAAAGAGCGGCGTGAGTAGCAATAGCACCAGAAGCCTCGTATGCAGTAGCGGCGGTGTAAGCAGCAGTCCCTAAGCCTAAAGCACTTGCAAGTGTAGCACCCCCTATCGTAGGTAAATTACTTATTTCAATATTTGTAGCCCATAGCTTGGTTAATCTCGCCCCCGTTGCACCAATAGTTTGCCCGACTGTTTGGTCGGTTTTAACATACCCACCAGAAGCGTGGTCTCCCCAACTATACGCTGTTACTCCCTTTGCTGTATCTGCCGTTAGAGGTAGTGAGTAATTTGCTGTGTAAGATATTTGTTGCCCTGTTAGAGTGAACCCAGTCAATCCAGAAAATGTAATGTCTCCAGTATTTGTACCAGATAGATTACCACCTGTGATATTGCCTAGAGTAGTGAAATCATAAGTCCCTATGTCTATGTCTGAATCAGCGTTAGATCCATTTAATTTCAAATAAAGTTTATCCGCATCTTTCGATGTGAATATCTTTCTGCTCCCCTCTATGAACTGAGTAAGACCCTTTATAGCTGAAGAGTCTAATCTTTTTTCTCCTTTAAGGGTTTCGAGCTTATCCTTTATCTCGCTCGGAGTATCGGGTGAACCATCTTTACCGTTATCCCCGTCTTTACCACTCAACCCATCTAACCCGTTGTCTCCTTTATCACCTTTAACTCCGTCTTTTCCGTTGATACCGTCTTTTCCGTCAATTCCGTTCTTACCATCTTTGCCATTAAAACCATCACGTCCGGGGAATCCTTTATCACCCTTGTCGCCTTTTTCTCCTTTGTTGTTATCAACCCTCTTATTTAGTTGTTCGATTAAAATACCGTGTTTCTTTAAAATAACGGCTTTCTCAACCGAATCTTTTATTCTCAATAAGTCTTCATTCATTATACTGGTTGTCCCATACTACTTAATTCATTAAGTTTTGTTTGAATACCACCCATTAAGTCCTCTTGGGGTAGTTCGTCTGATTCTTCTACTTGTTTCATTTCTTCTGGTGTTAGATCAACAGAGTCAAGCATTCTCTTTCGCGCTATCTTTCTCAAAGCCACGTTATCCGGGAATTGTTGTAAGATAAACATAAACTTTTGGATAGTCTTTACGCTCTCGGCTTCTTGTTCTGAAGAAGAATTTACAATAGGTTCATATCCTACTTCCGAAATCCAGTCATCGCGATATACTGTTTTAGGATATATTTTGCCTGATTGTCCCATTTTATACAGTTTTATAAACTTAGGTGCGTTAGCTTGCATCATTTTATCCCACTTCCAAGCTAGCTCATACCAAGCCATCCTGTAGAATTTAGCCATTCCAGTTACTCTCTCGTTAGCTTTACCGACTAGAATCTGTACTTCTCCAAGAGTCTGTTGGCCTTCGCTTGACTCTCCCTTCTCGATCGCTGTAGCCCCAGTACCTCTTTCAACTATCTGAGTAACTATCTGAATCGCTGTTAGGGTATCGTCAAGACCTGATATCTCTACTGGTTGGATTACATCGCTTATTCTGTTAGTAGCTGAAGGTGGAGCAGGTATCATCACGCCCGGGCCCGGTACATAAGTCTGAGGTGTATAACCTTGAGCAGGTGAGTACCAGTGCATTTGGAAATTCTTTAGAGTTCGATTCTCTATAAGCTGTGAGTACCATACATTCAATACCTTGTTAGGGGTGCGTACAAGGTCTGCTACGCTGTCTGGATATATATCTGTTATCTCAGGGTCTTCACTCCACATAATGAATGGTAGGAAGTCCACTCCGATTGAATCTACTAGCTTTTCACATAAAAGTTCAATGCAGTCATCAGCATATACATAGACATATCTTTCAAACTTCATTGTCTTTTCATTCCAGACCTTAGTGTGGTGTTCTGTTAGGTTAACTACTCTATCACCTCCTGCGTAGTAAGCAAAGTCTCCGTTGTTCACTCCCATCGAGACTAATCTCTCCATTTTCTTTTCCCATTCTTCGCGGTTCTTAGCCCCTTGAGTGATACCTTCGGGAGAATCTACCCATATCTTTAGCTCGTCTTTGCCTTCCTTGGTGTATCTTTCGTCTGAAATTATGTCTCTTATAGGTCTGAATATGTTTTGGTGTATTAAGAATCTTGACGTTTCCATATCCCATACACTCATTATAGGATCTAATAGAATATCATAAGGATCTAGCACTGAAACAGTTACCCCATCATCGGAGATATTTAGCTTCTTTACGCTTAATCCGTACAAGAGTACGTTCTTTTTGTCTAAAACATCAATAAGCTCAATTTTGTTGTCTTTGAATTGAGTATCCCATATCTCTTGGTAGATTAGTTCTTTTTGTTTATCCCCAGATAGTTCTTTCCAATCTACATTTGGTGGATCATCTACCTTAGAAAGAAGTGTTTTAAGCGTTTCTTTCATTAGGGGGATGTTTACCGCCTGTCTCTGAGTTAATCGGTTAGTCTTTACCTTGTTACGATACAACTCATAATTACTATCCCAGTCTTCGTGCTTACGATTCTGAAGCTCTGAAGCTGATAGTTTCTCTCTCTTTAGCTTTTCCATCATTGGAGATGCAATGAATGTGCTTGTTTTTTGATCGTACATTTTTTTATGTGAATAATAAAAGACGGATAGAAAATCCGCCTTTATTTGGTTGAGATAATTCACTTATATACTATTTTATGTTATTTTGCAATAGCAATTTTTGCTTCTTCGTATATCTGTAAAGTCTTTAGTCTTTCTTTGTCGCTCCTCCATTTCTTAACGTTAAATTCTAATTCTCTTAATGAACCATCAGAATCAAAGTTAAGTGTTACCTTTCCATTGCGAACATTCATTGCCCCCTGCTCGAATAGAACGTGTAGTATCCGTCTGCATCTTTCAAGCTCTAGTAAGCCTATGTTTTCTATTTGTATGTTTATTGTTGAAATCATATTTAAAACGATAAGTCGGAATCCCCATAGTAAGGAAGAACAGGTGCTGATTGTACTGCTCCTTTTTGTATTGGGTTTTTTAGTAATGATACTAAGGCATATCTTGTAGCATCCATCATATCTGAGAATTCGTGGCAAGGTACATTAATAATCTTTTCGTCTCTATCCACTTCCCATAGATAGTTTTGATATGCTTTTATTATGTTAATACTTCTTTTAGTTACGCTTATACGTTGTGATTGCATCAGTTCTATGCTCCAGCTAACAAATCCTTTACTTCCACTCTTTTGCTTTGATACAGGTACAATAGGTACCCCGTGCTTTCTTATCTCCTCAGTTTGCTCGGGATCTACGCTATCTGCTACTGTTAAGGCTTCTTGGTTCTGGTTAAGTATAAGCTCTGCTATTACGTTGGCTTTCATACCTTTACGGCAAGCTACCTCATCTAGTATGAATCCTCCTTGATAAGAATAAACTGCTACTATCGCTGTTGGGTCGTTAGTATAACCGTAGTCTAATCCGTATCTTTCAATCTTAGCGTGGTGAGGTACTTCTTCTAGTGTCTCCCAGTCTTTGAATATCTTTCTCTCGGCGCTACTTGGTTGTCCAAGCCACTTGTGTTTATAAAGAGTTGGGCGGTTAGCTTCGTCGTCTCTGATCTCTTTTAGTATCTCATCTGGCATCCACCCATATTTCATAGCTATGTCATAGTTTACGTTGATTACGATTGTGTCCGGGCGTCCTTCTATTACTAGTCTTTGGTGTACAGGGTCATCTTCTAGCAACCTGTTGTATGTATATATAATCTTTGAGCCTGGTTTACGAACAGTTGGTGTTAAAACCTCTAAGCTCTGTTTAGTTACAGTCTGGGCTTCTTCTACCCAAGCTATATCAATACCTTCTATGGATTTAATGCTTTGCTCGTTATGCCAGAGTCCCTTAAAGATAAAGTCTGAACCATTTAGCTTATTAACTATTCCTTTATCTGTTACTTCAAAATCATTTAGTTCGTACTTATGAATAAGATCTGCTAACAGTTGATGTGAAGATTCTGCTATTGAGTTCTGAAACTCTCTAAAGCAAGCTACTCTAGTCTTTCGTTCTCTTGCTCTTATTAAAAGGAATCTAGCTACTGTATGAGACTTTAAAGAATAACGTCCACCATAAATAGCGGCTTCTCTCCAGTCTTCATCAAACAGTCTCCGATATTCCTGGGGTATTACAATTGTCTTCTCCTTCATTTATGAATTTTACAAGTATTGGTATCTTCTCTCCGTTAGCTCCAGTCATCTCTGTTCTCTCTGAATATTTATTCTTTCCGAGTCCTTTAGCAACAAACTTAGTTATGTCTGCTTTTACTTTATCATCATCACAATCATTAAGGAAATAATCTAAATTACTTTCTGCTTTTTTTAATCTTTTAAGGTCTCCGAGATTTTCCGATAGCCATTCATTATCTTGGCTTGTAATTACTTCTGAATATTCTTGGCTATATCCAGCCTTTAATGCGGATTGTAAAGCATTACTAAAAGTAGGACTCTTTGGGTCTGTGTAATATCTTAAAAACTCTATTTGTTTTGGCGTTAGTTTATCCTCTGCCATTTAAAAACTCCTTTGTCTTTTGCATTGTACTTCTAACAGTGTCTATTTTATCATTAATACCTTCAATGTATTGTTTACCTTCTTCTTGTCTTCCGTTAAGGATAGCATCAAATAAGTCCATTTCTTTTATGATTGATTCTATCTTAGAATCTACTTCTTTCTTTAGGGAGGTCATTCTGTCTTCTTCTTCTTTCGCTTGCTCTACTGTTAGAGATTTATCGATTTCTCTTTTATCGAGTGCATCTTTACGGCTCATTAGTTGATCGTATTCTTCTCTTGCTTGCTCTCTAAGAGAACCATTAGTAAACCTTTGTAATTCAAGATCCCATAACATTCTTTGAAAGCCTCTAATCTTAGCTTTGTAGTACGCTTTTTGTCCTTTTATCATAGTTTTATTTTACTGTTATTTTGAGGGTAACTTTGCTAGAATAATATATCTAAATTCTTGGTTGTAGTCTGTCCCCGGCCAGTTTTGATCTGTTAATTTGTAAGTAATTATATCGAAACAATTCATTTTTGTCAATAGCTTTCGGTAATCATATGCATAATATCCTGTGTTGTATTTGAGTGCCATTCTATTCCACCAACCTGGAGAGTGAAACTCACATAGCAGTATGTAGTTACGCCCTATTCTCATCATTTCTTTTAAATATCTTTTAATATCCTTAGGGCTTGTGTATATGAGTGACATATCACTGAGGCAAATATCGGCACTATTATCACTCATCATTATGTTATCAGTAGAGTTTACTTTAAAGATACCACCCTTCATATAGTCTCTGGCGGTCTCTACTGCGTCTTTGCTTATATCTGAGCCAGCTACCTGTACGTTTCCGAAAACCTTTAGGATAGTCACTAAATTAGCTCCAGCACCCATTCCTACTTCGAATATAGATCTCCACGTCAACTGCTTTAGGAAATTGCATATGAGGAATCTATGCGGGTGATCCCAGTTCATATAATGCTCAGCCCAGTTAATTTTCCTCTCCTGCCAGTACTTCTTGTGTTTTTTTGTTGTTTTGAATAGTTTCATTTTAATATTTTTTTGTACCACTTGTCTTTTTTTATAGTTTTCATCATTTGCTCAACCGCTTGTTCTACTGTGGGTCTATTTTTAAATGATTCTTCGGTCTGCAATACAACTTGTTTCAATATTCCGTACAACTTGCTTGTGTTCATATGTATTATATTCTGTACGAGTTTTTCTTCTGGTATATCAACAAACAAAGCATATTCCAGCTCGCCTTTCTTTATCTTGCTAACTGCTTCGTTAAATTTATCCAACATTTCTTTTGACATTTTCATATTAGCTCCTTAGTATATTATATATTATAGCAAATAACGGTCTAAAAATCCACTGCTTTTCTCCAGCCCACCACCTTAATTTACGCTTAACTTTATGCGGTAGTTTGGAAAGAATGTATCTCCCTAGACTGAAATCGACCTTTAATGGTTCAGTATTTTCAAGCCCAAATTCTTTTAAAACTCCGCTTACTTTATCCCCTGCGTATGGATTATCAAAGCCCGTACTTATATTGTCTAGATGGCAACCTACTAGAAAACCTCTTTCGTCTATTTGCTTGTAATTTACGGCGTCACCAACGTACTCGTGGCTCGGTATCGGAGTACCTTCTTTATACTTACCTACTGCCTTTTTGAGTCCAGTGAATCTAGCGTGAGCAAGTGGGTCAATAAATACATCTCTTGGCATCTTAATTGTATAAAAGGGCGGGTTTGTTTGTGGGTTGTATTCCCGGACTTCTTTTGTCCTCATATTCCAAATATACCCGTTTTTGAAGCCTGAACCCTCAAAATCGGACTCTTTAAATGCCGTCTGAAGAATTTTTATTGCATTTATGGAGTATATATCATCTGAAGGTTGTATAGTCATAAGAACGTGAGAACACTCACCTATTGCGTTTATAAGGTCTCCCATAGAGCCTTGTAGAGCGTCTATTAGGCGTTCTCTAGCTATCTTATCTTCGTATTTATCATCGTAGAAGCAAACCCCCGCAAAAGTTATGACTGTCTTAAAATCGGTTATAGTATCAAAGTATTCTTTTAACTCTTTTATCTGCTTATTGTGCTTATCTTCTCTGCGAACACTTATCCATAGAATAAAATTCTTATTCGTTTGAGCCAACAATGACGGCACAACAAATTGTTTTATGATTTTTATTCTGTTGCGAAGAAATCTCTCCCCCCTGTATCCTCCATAGAGGCCTAATCCGAGTAGAGGCATATACATTAAATGTTTTATAGTTGTTTTGTCCATAATTCTCCTGGTTTATTTATATAGTTACTCATATTGTTTTAGGTAGATATATAGTACTCCCACATCTTTTACAATAAGCCCACGCATCTCTTCTGATATTATAACAATTATTAGTAATTATATGTTCTTTAGTACAAATACCTGAAATAAGTTGTGGAACGGATAATTCCTTGTCTATAAATAATTCTCCATCAGGTAGTTCCTCAACATTGTAAGCAATAGCATTATTCCATTCTCGTATGTTAGAGATATGATAAATATCTCCAAGATATTTTTGGTTATTAGAACAACCCGTCAAAACATATTGTACTTTGTCTCCTTTTTGAAACATATACTTTAATCTAATAGGCTTTATCTGTTACTTAGGCGGTGTGTGTATGACAGTTGCACATTTATCCGCTACCATCAAATCGTTGATAATTTTTTGACCAATTGTTTTCCCTATATTAATATCATCGCTTTCGTCATTATCGTCGTTTCTTCGTGTTGCCATAACTATCTCATCTAAATAATTTGTGATTTGTATATCAACTACTTTATCAAATGATGTTGGTAAATTTGAAAAACTTATTTTAATACAGTCCAATATAGAATAGGCAATTCCACATTGTATGTTTTTCGTTATTGTATCTATTTGGTTTTGATATTTTTTCATAATTGTTTTACCCAAAGATTATCAGGGTTCTCCTCATCTGCTTTATATCCTTGACTTACTAAAAAGTCGTGAAATATGTTATCGGGATCGTGGTCTGTAAATCTAACATAAATATGTACCTTCTTGCCCTTGTGCTTATCTTCAAACCATTTAAGCATTTCCCCTCCTATCCCTTGTCTCAGGCACCTTCTTGCTACATATATTTGTCGCATCTCTACATAGTCAGGAGCTTCGCCATATAAGAGAAAGGCACAAGGAGGCATATCAGTGTTTTCTGGCACTTCCCAGCTCCAATTAAGAGGAACTGCACCATCCCCTTCTTCTAGGTTTTGCCCTATCCCCCAATATATTATTTTTTTGAGTTCCAGGGGTAACGATTCACGCATTTTAGTAAAGTCTCCCGATTATATTTATAAGGTATTAAAGATATTGGTTTTTGACCCCAAAGAATTGATTTTGCTATTATTTCACTAAATCCTTCAAACTCTACCATTCTTATTGCTCCTGTCATCAGTTTTGTTTGTCTATTCATTTCTTCTCGTGATACTCTGCCCATAATATGTACATTATCGGGAAAAGCATTTAGCTCTTTCATTAGAAATCCTTGCTTGAAACTGCTTCCGTATAAATAATAATCAACATCAGGGTTTTTCCAAGCAATATCTCCAATTTTGTCCCAACCGTACAGTAGAAAGTCATCGCCTGAAACACTTGAATAGTATGAGTTTTTTATAAACTTATTCAACTTAGGAAAGTCTTTTACATCTCCTAAAAAACTTGGGCATACCTTTGCTTTGATACCGAGCTTCTTTAACAAATCGGCTTCCACTGTATTTTCTACCCAGTTTTCAAACTTCTTTAAATAAGGTACGAAGTCTTTTGGGTTTACTCTCTGCTTTCCTTTGTCGTCTATCCACCAGCCTTCAGAGAAATGGCGAAGGTCACTGCCAGCCCACCAGATCATTTTTTTGCCTCGGTGACTTCGAAAGTTACAGTAATCGGGCAACCCGTACATACCAGCAAAAACTGTTGGTGCTTCGGGGTCTGAGTATTTGACTACTCCCCAAGCATCATAGAATGTCCCAGCAAAACCGTCTCCGAGACTTCTTGCTATTTTTATTTGCCATTTTTGCTTCATTTATAAAATTTACTAATAATGGGTGTTTATTAAAACGTGATGATTGATATTCCGGGTGCGATTGTGTAGTAAAGAAATGCAGTGGATTTTCCCAATCAATCCCTACCTCGTAATTATTCCAGTAGCTTTCTCCGTTCCTTAACCCTACGTTTAATTCTGGTAACTTCTTAACTACTGCCGTTCCTTCTCCAAATTCTTCACTCGTAGCGTCTTTTATCCCCAAGACATTGCGAGCATACTCTATCCCAGCTAATTGGTGTCCGTGGCATATCCCCAGAAAAGGTGTTCCTGATTCCCGGGCTTCTCTTATCTTGGATATTAGGACTTCAACATCTTTCGGGTGGTGGCTACCACATATTATTAACCCCGGATATTCTTCCCAATCTTCGTCAATTTCCGATAAAGCCCTTTCAAGGTTCTGATTGTATTCCCCAAAAAGTTCCATAATTTTTCGTCGTTTTTAAATTTTTTATAATCTACGGGTTCTTTTATCTTATTTATTGGTTTTAGTAGTTTTAACGCCTCCTCTCGTGTCATTTGCCCTGAGTTTATAAGTGATGAGTAGTGAGCTTTGTTTTTATCTATTCCCATTTGTGGTAGGTATTCTTCTTGAAACCATTTTGTAAACTTACTTTCGCAATGCTTTTCTCCATAAGGTTTATAACCGTATTCCCGCTCTAACATCTTGATTGATTCTTCACGGTTGTAGTCAAGGTAGTCAAGTAGGTAAACTAAATTAATTCTTTTGATCCACTTGTAATAGTTAAACTTTAACAGTCCGCACGTCGGAAGCCCCTTTAACCCTTCACCGCTAAACTTTCTGTAAATGTCTTTTATATGTACTAAGTCTCTGGCGTTATATCCCCAGCTTGGTGGCATTATTGACTCTGTTGCTACGTTCCCCCCTGATAAAACCCATTTTATACCGTACTTACTAGCCATCTCGTATGTCGTTGCCATTAGTATATGGTCTGTTGGTATCTCGATGTTCGGAGTTCCTGATTCTACAAAGCACTGTTGTAGCTTTTGGAATTTTTTAATATCTATTGTGTATCTGTAAAAAGGTACTCTTAACTTTTCTACCATTCTAAGGATATTCTCGTCAGCACGTGGATCGTTATATCCGTTATCTACTGAGTAGCACAGAGGTTTTAACCCGTACTTAACGGCGTAATGAAGGACGGTTGAGCTATCCACACCCCCCGATAGGCCTATTAAGCAATCATACTTTCCACCCTTGATACTTTTTAAAACTTTTAGTAAGTTCTTTTTCTCTAATTCAATTTCTGCTAACGATTTCTTTGCTTGGTCGCAGAAATTACACCCGCTATCCGTTCTTTTAAATTCTTTTGCTGTTGAATCCATACAGCAACGTGAGCATTGATCCATATATTAAGTTTATTGTTGTAAAAATGGGGCTAAGCCCCAGAGATGCCTTCTATGAGTTCGTAAGTTCCCAGAAGGTCTTTGAAGTCGATTGATGATCCTTTGCCCAGTTCTTTGTAAATCTCTTGGTGGAGATTCATAAATCCGTAGGAAAGGTCAATTTCTTCACCGTTGATGAGGACCTTCCTCTCCTGTTTGTCCTCTTTGGTGATGATGTCTATGTGCCACTTTACTACTGCTCTATCGAGTAGTAAGTGTCCTTCCGCCTCCTTCATTGTGAGTTTGTCTGTTACAGCCCCTCGGAAGTTTCCGAAGAACCAGTGTATCATATCGAAGTAGTGTACTCCGATATTGAACAGCAAGCCTCCCGAAAATACTGTCTTCCCTTTCCAGCCTTCGAAATAAACTGAGTTTCGGTGAATCTTGATGTTCATTTCGACTGTGTGGAATCCTGTTTGAAACTTCTTGCGGAGTTCTCGCAGTTCGGGATTGTACCTGAGTTGAAGAACCGGGTACAGCTTATCAGCGTTCGGGTGTTGTAGTACTCTCCGTACGTCTCCGACATTGAGGGCGTGAGGCTTCTCACAAATTACGGTCTTGCCTGCGTCCAGAGCTTCTACAACCATTGGATAGTGCAGGTAGTTTGGGGTTGCGATTACTACCACGTCCACGTCTGATCCAAGCACCTTGCGATAGTCTCTTACCCCTCCGTGGTGAAGAAGGCTTGTTGTATCATCGTAGGAAATATCACATTTCTGTGTTAATTTACCTCCTACGATTTCAATGCTTTCTCGGTGGATTTTTGATATTCCACCCATTCCGATTATTCCGAATTTCATTTCGCCTCCTTTAGTGCCTTTTCGGCACATTCTTTGCAGATACCCGTTGATTCTTTCCCGACTGGGTTCTTGCCATCTTCTTCTTTAAGAATTTTCTTACACCAACCACATCTCGTGAACATTATTGCACCTCCCGTGCAGGGTTTCCGACTACCAAAGTACCCGATTTCACGTCTTTAGTTACTACTGAGCCAGCTCCTATTACTGCATTTTCTCCGATCGTTATTCCCGGAAGGATAATTGCCCCAGCTCCGATTGAAGCACCGTCACAAACGAATGTCTCTTTCCAGTGTTTTCCACCAGAAGGAGGGTATTTATCGTTTGTGAACGTTACTCTCGGCCCTAGAAAAACATTGTTCCCTATCGTTACGCCCGGACAGATATACACGAAAGCCTGAATTGAACAGTTACTACCGATTACTGCACCACCAATCTCAACAAAATCCGCTATCTTTGTTCCCTCCCCGATAATTGATTTGTAGATGTTTTGGTGTTTCATTTTTCCTCCTATTCGTAAAATTCTTTTATCTTGGATATAACATAAAGCACTTCTTCGTCTGTTAAGTTTTCGTTACACGGAAGTCTGAGCGTTTCATCTTCATACTTTTGAGCTTGCGGTAGTTTAGGTACAGGGAAAGGGTAGTTATTCTTCATTGTCTCAATACCATTATCCTTTAAAAATTCATATAGCATATTTCTTTTGTCGGTTCTTATAATGTAGTCTTGCCATACTCGGCCTTCGGTGTGGGGTGGTAGCTCTATCCCCAAACCCTCTAAGTTGTCACGATACATTTCTGCTATATTCTGGCGGATCTGGAGGATTTCTTTTAAGTATTTTATCTTCACGTTTAGGATTGAAGCCTGTAGATTGTCTAGTCTTGAGTTTACTCCCCAATCTTCTGCGGTTTCTTTGAAGTGGTTTCTGGCTCCCTTTACCCATTCGTAAATCTTTTCGTTATTAGTGACTAAAGCCCCAGCGTCTCCATAAGCTCCGAGAAGTTTAGCTGGGTAGAAGCTGAAACATCCCACATCTCCGAATGAACCTGCTTTTTGCCCGTTCCAAGTAGCCCCAAGTGCCTGAGCTGAGTCCTCAATTACTTTCCAGCCATTTAATTTCGCTAGATTCAATATCCTCCCGAAATTCTTGTCAAATTCTCCTTCAATGTGTACGGGGATTATAGCCTTAGTCTTGTCTGTAAACTCTAATCTTCCGTCTAAGTCGTAGAATATTGGGGTAGCTCCTACCTGTACTATCACCTGTGCTGAAGCTACAAATGTCCTTGAAGGTACAAGCACCTCATCACCTTCTCCGATTCCTAAAGCTCTTAGAGCGAGGTATAGAGCATCTGTGCAAGAATTAAGAGCTACGCAGTATTTAACACCGATATACTCCGCTAAAGTCTTTTCAAACTTCTCAACGTCATCCCTGAGAATCAAATCCCCATTCTCGAGTACACGTTGCATCTCTGAGTCTATCTGGTCTTTAATAACTAGATACCCAGCTCCCGGGTTAAAAAATCTAACTTTCATAATTTTTTATTTGTTTAGTAATAATTGAGTCAACTAAATTAGCGTTAGGGACGACGCAATGTCCGCCGATTTTCCCCTTCATTGGTTTTAAAACTGGCCTTGTAAATTGAGTTTCCCCTAATTCTGAATATCCTTCGTTGTATGCTTTATTCCAAGTTGAATATGCCTCGTGGAATGGTACTCCGTATTTCTCAGATAGTTTAACCATTTCTTTCATAAAAATAATATTCCAGCCATAATATGAGGTACACATTATCTTAGCTAGTTCGGTTGTCTCAGAAGAAGAAAAATGTCCTACCTTTATTCCAGCCCCAGTTAAGAATTTCTCCGCTTCATAAGCATCATAGGCGTTGTTAGCTCCTATAAACTTGATGAAAGTTAGAATACTCTTAGCAAGGTTCGGGTGTTTACCATTTACAGGTGAATGAACCGCTCCAATTTTTCGAGTAGTTCCCGCTGGTACAGTTGAATGAATGATAGTTAGCTTCGGTTTGTACTGTTTTATGTAGTCTTTAGTGATCTTTACGAAGTCTTTGGAGTACGGATAGCAAACGTTCATAACTGTATATTTACCTTCAACGTTAGCTTCCGACTCATTCTCTTTGTCCTTTATAGTAACATCGTACGCACTGCATAGCACGTTCCCCAAGGACTTCCCAATCTCACCTGCTCCTAAAATTAAAGTTTTTTCCATTTTATTTTATTAAATAATATTTATCTTTTTTTACGCGAACCTTCTTTTCCTCGTCATACATTAGCTCTTCGTGCAATACTTCGCCTGGTCTGCTCCCTATATACTTAATTCCATAAGGGAAGATATTATGATCTTCTTGAAACTTTACAGCTAGCTCTATGATCTTCTTCGGCTCGCCCATATCTAAAACTAATATACCATTATCTTCTTCACTAGCCCTGATTACTAACTCACAAGCCTCACTAATCGACATCATATATCTAGTCATTCTTTCATCTGTAACAGTCATTGGCTTCCCTTCTTTCAATTGGCGTTCCCATATAGTGTAAAGACTCCCACGGCTTCCAATTACATTTCCAAACCTTACCGATACGAACCCCTTACCTTGATTTTTTACCATTATCTCGCACATTCTCTTTGAAGCTCCCATTATTGAGTTTGAAGATACTGCTTTATCGGTACTTATAAAAACAAATTTTTCTAAGCATTCCCACCTCTTGGCTTGATTTAAAACATTCCAAGTTCCGTTTATATTTGTGGTTATAGCTTCTATGGGGTATTTTTCCATTAAAGGAACGTGTTTGTAAGCGGCTGCGTGAAATACTATTTGAGGCTTGAAGTCTGAGAATACATCGAACACAGTCTTTTCGTCTCTTATGTCACCTACTCTACCGTGGCAACTAGTTTCCTGCTGTATATCAAAAAATCCTGATTCGTTTGAGTCCAATCCAATTACAAAGTTATCCTTACAAAGTTGTCTTGCAAGCTCGCTACCTATACTTCCAGAAATTCCTGTTATCAATATTCTTTTGCCTTTTATCATATCTAAATTTTAATATAAGTAGCTCCTTTTGAATTAATAGCATTTCTAACTCCTTCTCTACACTCCGGAAAACAAAGTTTCAAGTTTGGGATATTTCCTAATACATTACCGTCCTCATATTCTAAAAGGTTATGGGAGAAGCCGAGGAAACCCGAAGCTCCCGTACCCACAAACTTAACGTCTAGTTTATTATTACATACATTTCGTATCATTTCATAAGTTCTAAGTAAGAAAACGCTGTTAGTGTAGCAGTAAGGTTTAAAACCACATATAGACAACCCCCCCGCTACTAAAATCATATTCTGCTCGCAACATCCTACATTTATAAATTGCTCTGGTAGGGTTGATTGAAACTCTTCGCAGTAAGAGTAGCCAAGATCAGCCGTTAGCACTACTATGTCCTTATCCTTTTTAGCTTTGTCTAAAATTAATTCCCAAAAATCTTTCCTAAAGTCCATCTAGTGCCTCCTGTAAATCATACTTATCAATATTTCCATAATGCCAGTGATAGTTATTTTCCATATAATCAACCCCTTTCCCCTTGACTGTTTTTATACATTGAAAGTTTGGGATTGTTTTTTTGTAAAATTCAATAGCTGTACTCAACCCAAGAATATCCTTAGTCTCTCCTAGCGCTTGAAGCTGATTGTAATCTACAATAACGTTCAAATTATATAAATTATGATGTCTTGCAAATAAAGCCGCCTCAAAAGTACTCCCCTCTTGTAAATCACCATCTCCTAATAGTACATAGACATTCTTCTTTCTGTTACCGATTGCTATACCGCAAGCTGTCCCAAGTCCCATTCCGAGAGAACCCCCGCTCCAAATTACTCCGGGTACTTTATTTGAAACTAAAGGATATTTCTTTAAGTATTGAGATGAGTTTTTTAAAATCTTTTTATCCTCTAAAATAGCGTAAAGAGCTGATACTCCGGAAGCCTTACTGAAAATTAAAAAATCCCCTTTCTTGAGGATTTTATAATATAAATCAACTAGAATGTCAGAGCAAGATAACGCTGATCCAATATGGCAAGCGCCAACTTTTTCTGAGTCTATTAAAATCTTTTGCTTAATTTGTTTCTTTTTATCTTCCATTTGTTTAGGTTTGATGTTTGTTTTATTCTACTAAATATTTTTTAATAAGTCAAGGGATTTTTTTAGCCCTGCGATACATTCTTCGTAGTTGAAATTAGGTTCGAGCTTATTCTGCTCTGATCTTAGGTAATCCACTATATCTGGTATTGTTGCGTCCAGGAAGTCTCCAAACCATATAGGGTTTTGATGTGCGGACTGGTTGCCCATCGTGTGATGTTTACTGCACAAAAGAATCCCATTTCGTAAATCAAATCTTAGATGAAGTCCTGTTCTCCCTATAATGTGATGAGCGTTTACCGCACTCTTTGAACCGCAGTATCTGCATTGTTCATTATCTCGTATGTGTATTGTCTCGCTCCATAACCTATCTGCTTTATTCTTTTGTGTTTTTTTTGATGGTTTCTTCATCTGATTCTTTTTGTAATAATATCCATTCTATTGTGTCAATTTCATCTTCTAAAAGCTGAATTAAAAGTGTTGTTTGGCAGTTACGGCAAGAAAAGTAATAGTCCTTACAGGGTTCGTGTCCTTCCTTGATTAGTCTAAGAGCTTCTTTTACCATTAAAAGCTTCATATTCTTTATACCTTTTTCGTAAGCTTCTTCAAGCTCTTTGATGCTTTTGCTTGATTTGTATGGTAGCCTCTTTGTTTTCATTGTTTATTTAGTTTTAAGTCCTCATAGCCGAGTCCACAATTTTTGCAGTATGGAAGCCCATTTTGTTGTTCGCAATACTTTAGCCTTTCCTTAATCATTTTAGCTATTTTTCTAGTAGATATCAAGGATTGTCTTTTAAGCAAATCTTCAACAAAGGCTATAGCAAATTGTAGTTCACTCTTGTCAAGGTGTATCCCGAACTCTTCTGTAAATTTTTTTGCCCATTCTTCTTTCATTCTATTTATCCCCATTTAATTTTTCTAGTTCAATTATAGCCCATTTTATTAAAAGTGTTAGTGCGTTGTGCTTTTTCTTCTTTGATAGTTTATTGTAGCCACTAAATACTCTGAATATCTCTGTCTTTCCTGAAACTATGCTGTTGTCTATATCTTCTTTTAGATGTTTGTGTTTCATTCTACCTCCTTTAATTAAAATATTTCTAATTTATCCATCAACTCACTATTCTTATTGCGACATTTCCCACAAAGAAACATATTCGCTACATCTTTTCTTTCCTCTTCCCTTACTTGTTTTTCTAATTTAATAAGGGATTGCTCAAGGAAAGCCTCAATTTCCTCCATACTATGGTGTGCCTTTGTAGATGGAGAAGAAACTTCTTGTGCATCATAGTAGTCTAAAAATAAGTCAAATATCCTCTGCCCAAACTTCTCATTAAAGAGCTTTAGTTGTTCATCTATGTATTTCATAGTTATGTTATTCCATTAAATTATAAAAGTTGCTAATAAATATATACAAGCACTCATAAACATTCCCCAACAAAGTCCGTTCTGAAATGCTTCGCCTTGTTTTGTTACTTTTCCGTCTTTTACATACTTGTCTAAAATCATCTTACCCTCCTCCTTTGTTAGTGATAGTTATTCCATCTTTGACCTGAATATTACTATCATACTTGCGAATGGTGCTGAGTTACTCGCTCCTTTCCTTAATAGACTCCCATCAGGTGTTATAAATTTTAGGCGACCCCTCAAAAATCTTATCTCAACATCTGGCTTATTGTAACAGTATTCGTGGAAAAAAGTTCCGTCGGTACGTGCTGGGATAAGCATTACTGTTGTGTTACCCTTAGATTGTTCCTCCAATGCTTTTCTGCAGAATCCTTTTACCAATGAGTATGGCGGGTTGCACCAGTTCCTCTTTCCCCAATCATATATCAAAGCGTCTTTTTCTATGCTAAGAAAGTTTATACATTTGGAATTACCAGTATTAGCCGCCACATCCATATCAAAGTTAAATTCGTCATTTAGGTTATCAAACAAATTTTGTGGGGTAGCCCATTCGTCTGATTTATTTGAGAAATGTATGTGTATATTATCTTTCATTTTTTTAAGTAATAGTTAATTGTATCGGTAGATTTTATCCCAGTTATTTCCATTATTTTCCTATAAGTATATCCTTTTTCTCGTAATCTCTTGATTGCTTCCCATTTACCACGAGTTTTTATCTTAGATATTTTGTGGCATTTCGGACACATAAGTGTGAATACTACGACGATTTTTTCTTTCATATTTATTTGTTATTATTACAGGTCAAAGGTTGATAATCTTGAAATTGAAAGTGGTTTTCTCAATGGAATTACCAAGCATACTACCAGAATTGTGGGGGCACTGAATACTTTTGGTTGATTCACAGTGCGACCTTCTTTGCAAAGACGCTCTCTCTGAGCTACCCCACAGGTCTGATAGTAAGTTGTTTTCTATAATTTTATAGGGAATGCCATAATATTCTTGATAATTACATTTCGTACAATATTCCCTTGCTCTAAATTTTTATCTTCGATTATTTTGATTGTTTCCTTCGTGTCATCAAGTGTGTACTCTCTTTTACAAGCCAAGGTTATTCCAATGCTTCCTTCACCTCCTTCGTAACCGTAATACACTAACATTTGTTTTACTGTTTTCTTCATTTGTTTATTTTAGTAGTTATTATACAATTTCGTAACCAAGATTTTTTAATTCACTTACTTTGAATGAACCAATAAACTGTTTTCCACCTTCTTCTAACTCTTTCAGGCTTTTATAACCATCAGTTGTTCTAACAATATCATCTCCCTCATACTCTCTTTCATCGTCATCTCCCCACTTCATAATCTTACGATAAAGCGGATAATCATAATGGTCTGCTTCTAAAATAATGTTTCCTGCTTTTAATTTCATCTTACTCCTCCTTGCTAAAGTTTATTTATTATTATCTAAAGAGATGCCATTATTTATATTCGCAATAAATGCCTCGTGCTTTGCTTTGTCATCTTCATCAAGCCTTCTTTTTAGTTCATTTACAGCCTCAATTATCTCATTTAATTTTGTGCATAGCCTAGCTTGTTCTTCTAGTGGGTAGCTCGTTAGGTTTAATTCAAATATGGGGTTTATTTCTGTTGTCATTTTTATTCTCTTGATTATATTACTTACTTGAATATTTCATTACCTTGCTTTATTGATTGAGTATGACCTGTTATTCTACTTGGTGATATAGTTAAAAATCTGTTTCGCTTTTTTGTTGTTATCTCCAAGAAAAGCAAGTTTATTTCTTAGATAGTCCCATATCTCAATATTCCTCTCATCGGTTCTTTTAAGTTCAATAATGTCATTTATAAGTTTAGTTCCTATCTCCTGACACCTTTCTGAATCAAATACTCCTTTAGGTGTTTTATCCCACGCCATTGAAGCATCACCGAGTGCTTGAAATACTAAATTATTTAACTCTGTCATTTTTGTTTCCCTCTTTTTAATATTATTTATATGTCAGGTCGTGGGTAGTGATTATTGACTACCACAGACATTGTTTTAATGGAATTACCAATTATAATTATTTTAGACTTGATATAATAGAGATTGGTTCATCTAATGTTCTGTTTCTTTCTTCTAACATCATCATTGATGGATTATGTATCGTATCCTGTGCAGTAGCCATTTCTTTTCTTTCAATATTTCTTGCTTTCAAATCTTCTATTTTCTTTAGAATAGTGTCTATGAGGTCGGATTGAACCTTGTCAATAACTTCTAAAAATTCATCTTTGTCCATTTCTACAAAAGGTACTGACCATCGGTTGGCGTTCTTTAATGGTACGACTTCCCAGTTTGGCTGGTTCAGATATTTTTCCAATAAGTATTCTTTTATCTTTTCCATTGTATTATTCTCCTTACCAAAATTTACTTATAAAATGCCAAGCTAAATATATAACTGTTCCCCAAAATCCCAATACCAAGGCAACCAATATGATTTGAATTGCCACCACCCATTTACCAATTTTATCAATGTTGTCAAGTTTCATTTTATCCTCCTATTTTAAGTTAGTAAGTTGTTTAATAAAATACTCTTTGAACTTCTTGCTCCACGTCTTTTTACAGTCGGTTTTGTCTATTTCTTTTATGCAATCATCTACTGCTTTATTATATGTGTAAGAGATGAAGCCCCAGACCTTTTCTCTATCTATATGCAATGATGGGTCGTTGTCTCCCTTTTCCCAAGAGAACAAGTGATTTCCGTTATCTAAAAACTCTTGGTTAGCTGTTTCTGGATAAAGTTTATCAAATTCCTCTCTCAATTTTTCTAGTTCTGTCATTCTTCGTGATTGTGTACCACTCACATCTACACCTAAAACATCTTCTCCAATGTATCTTTCTAGTTCTTTTTGCATATTAGTTAGTTATTTCTTAATTTTACCGTAGTATTTTCCTTTTTCTCTACCCTTACTGTCATATCCACCATTCCAAGCGAAGTGAAATGCCTCAAATAATTCTTGTCTTGCTTCTTCTCTTATTCTTCTCTCTTGCTCTTTAAGTAGAGACAAAAGTACATCATCAATACAATCTCCAAGCGTTTTGTGTCCATATTCTTCCGTCCAATCATCAAGAGTTAATCTTCCATCATCTCGTGATAAATCAAGTATTTTGTTTCGTGCCTTATAAAGTTTATCCCAACTACTATCTGGTGTATCTAAAATTAATTCTACTTCTTCTTCGTGATAGGTTTTGTCTCCATCAGAATATCCGTATTTATTTTTTCCGAAGAAGTCGTCTTGGGCGTAAACATCTTTTATTTCACCTGTACTCTTGATTTTTACTTTACAATTAAAGTTGCTCATAGTTAAAATAATGTTAATTCTATTGATTCTGGATCGCGTACTAAATGATAAATGTAATTCTTGCCTTGTTTCTCAGTTCTGAATTTCCAACCTTCTTTTGATAAATCCCAGATTCTCGCTCCAATTCTGAGGGATATTCTTTCAGTAAAGCATCGAAAGTTATCTATCTTCTTTTCTTTACGGAGTATCTGCTTGATAATGTCTAGTTGTGTTGGTTTCTTATCCATATTTTTGTTTTATTTGTTTTGCCCATTCACAAAGTTCCTCAGTATGGTTTATTAAAACGTCTAGTACGGAGTCATAATCGTCAATTTTGCTTATCCCCCACCTGAGTTTAGAGCTTTTTGATCCTTTTGCCTTTGCTACAATTACTTTCTCTCCATTGTCGGTTATAATATCTGCACTACCTTTTAATTTAAGTTTCCAAATAAGGTTCTCTTTACCGTCATAATTGTCCTTACAAGTTACCTCATCACAATCAGCACAAAGCATAAGGTGATACTCGTGTTTTCTTATAAGTGGTTCTGGTATCTCAGCAGTTCCGATTATTTTAATTGTGTTACTATTTATTTCCATCGAGGTCATTTAGAAATTTAGTATCTTCGTTTGAATACGCCTTTTTAGGGGCTTGTGGTGCAACGTAAGGCTTCTTTACCTGCTCTCCGCTAGCGTCGGTGTCTTTGTCTGTTACAAGTCCTAGAATCGAAGATAAAGCGTATCTACGGAAGTAACTAATAAGAGACCCCGTTGCTTGTGCTTTGTTCATTCCCTCGAATCCCTTGATCACGTTTTTTTTGTTCCCGTATTTATCAACTATTTCTTCATAAACAAGAGATTCTATGTGCATATTTGTTGTTGATTCGATACTCTCTCCTGATTCTGTGTGAAATATAATTGTTCTTATTTTATTCCCGTTAATTGGCTGTGAAAACCCAAGCTTATGTTTTGCCATAATAGGATTTATAACTTTAACTATTGCGGGAAGATCTGAATATGTATAATTATGACCTTGAGTGTCTTTGAGGATAACCGGTACTTCCTGTTGGAAGTTAGCTATCGCCTTGAATATGTTTTTCATTCTTTTTAAATTTATTTTCTATTGCTTTTAAAATCTGAGTTACGTTTTGTTGACTTACTCCTAAAGCTCGCGCTATTTCGTTAAATGAAGCCCCTGTTGCTCTCAACTTTCCGATTTCTAGCTGTCTAGCTGTTAGTTCTACTTTTATTTCGTTAAATAATTTTGCAAATTCCTTTATTTCCATTCTATTTGTCCTTTCTTTGACGCTTCTTCTAGCTTTTCGAGATATATTCCGTTAGGGGATAATCTCTTTTGTCGGTTAAATGATGTTACTGATACTGCGATTGTAAGTCCTATTACTATTACACAGAGAAAGATTGTTACCTTTAGTAGTAGAATGTTACTCTTGAATAGTTTAGCTTCGTAGGATATTTCCTGTCTCATTGCCTCTTTTGTAAGTTGATTGATTCTTTTTTTTGTCATACTTTCCAGTTATTAATAGTTACTTTTTGACTTGCTTGAATGTCGATCTGGCTTTCGTTGTCTGCTTTTCTGTCCATTTCGAGTATTTTTTCAAGATTCTCTGCGGTTGGGTTTGCTAGATAATCTTTTTTTAGTTCTTCGTAGTTTTTAGGTCTTCTCCATTCTGAAGTGTCTTCTTCTGGTTGGATATCCATTGTTTGTAAGTCGTCTGTCATTTTATTTCCTCCTGTCTGAATAGACGTCGATTATTAATAATACTCCGAAAACTGTGATTGCAAGTAATAGAAATGCGTTGATGATTGGCATACTTTTAATTTATTAATTATGTCTAAAGTCCGGGACAGGGAGCGGTTGACGTTGCCCCGCTAAGAGCAAGTGTCTGTTGTTTATCCCGGACGAATGACTGCGGTCTTGGCTACACGAGCTTTCGCTCTTATCCAATATGCCAAGATATTGAGTTGGTAGCCGTTCCCTCCGTTTCAATAAATCTATTATATATCATTGTCAACTGCTTGTCAACTAGATTATTTCAACAGTTTAAAAACGGGCTTACGAGTCTTTTCATTGCATCGGTTGGATGACTTTTGTAAAGTTTCTTTGCACGCTTTTTCCACAGTTTTGCTTCAAATGCTTTTAACTCCCAACTTTGTAATTGGGACTTATATAGTTCTCCTTTTTCAATAGCCTTACTGCAGGACAGGAACTCTAAGTTAGTATAACCGTCTCTTATTTTTTTCATTTTATTTTTTTAAGTATTTTTTTTAACATCATTTCGTAGTAATAAGCTAGTACTTCATCATTCTCATAAGTTAACGGCACTCCTCTTGCGGACAACGCACAAACACAATGATGTATAAGCTCGTGTGATAAAGTCCATATGTCTTTATTCTCTGCCCAAATTATTGATGTCTTCTTATAAGTATCTACTATGTGTTTTCCCCTCCCGTTTGCTTCAACCCCCTCATATTCTGGGAAATGTTTTAGATACTTATTGAAAGCATCTACATCACCTATAAATAGCGTTAGATGAACATAAAACATCCTATCGTATATGCAATATTTTTTAAGTTGTTTTTTCATTTTCTCTTTGTTTAAATGATAAATATTTTTTAGTATTGTTTAGTTTAAAATGCTTTTCTCCGCATTCAAAACAGACTTGCCGATTGGACATTAGCATAAATGTATCGTCGTACTTTACGTAGCGGTGGCATATAACACATCTTACTATCCAGCACTTACCTCTTTTATCTTGTTTGGTGTATGTTTTCATCTTTTTTTACGATAATGATCATATTCTAAAATATACTTTTCTTTTAATTCTTCCGTCCTTGTCTGGAGTGGTGGGGGTTGGGGTCTTCTTACTTTCTCTAGTTCACTTATAGCTTTAAGAATGTATTTTATGGTCTCGTCCATTTCTTTTACCTTCTTTGCTAGATCTATTATGAATTGTTTTTGTTTCTCGTCCAATTTAATCCTCCGCTAGATCTTCGACTTGCATTGTTTCTATTATTTCTAATATTTTATGAGCAAACCTTTTCTCCCCAGTTAACTTTGTGCGTTCTCTCCAAAATTTCTTCTTTTCTTCTAAATCTAACCCCTCTATTGATTTATTAAAATCATCGTAAGGAATATCTTTCTCGGAAACCTTAACATCACATAAAGTATATATCTTATTTATTGTTGCTCTTAGGTCTTTTTCCATTTTCTTCTTTTAATTTTATTAGTTCTAAGAAAAACATATTCCACGATTGTTTCTTTCTTAGTTTCTTTAGTTTATCCCACGTCCTATCGTCTATTCTAAACCCTCTTACTGGGTATTCTTTATATTCTTTTTGTGTTTTCATATCTGTTGGTGTTTAACAATTTGTTTAACATTAACCCCTCTAACCAAATCTTCTTTCCGCTGGATTGCAACTGGGCTTTCCAACTGATAGTCTCTCTTGCTAGACGATCCCTTGTGGTAGTCTTACAATTAAGATTATTTGAGACTTAGATTAAGAAGGTACAATTACAATCCATCGTATAAGTGAGTTTGGTTTCCTTGATAACACCTCTTTTAATGTCTAGGTGTGGGTAGGAAATACCCAGGGGAGACAAGAAAAAACCCGCATTACGGTTAAGCAGGTGCGGGGCTTTTCTCTATAAACAAAGTTATATACAATTTTTAGCCTGCTTAACCTGTGTATAATCTTATCACAGAAAGCAGGGTTTGTCAATTGCCAACTTAGTGGCTTATTAGACAAAAAATCCAGACGGTGTACAAAATGCGTTCTGGATTTTTTGTAACAATTTATCGTTTTCGACATGTTCCTGTTGGTACAAGAATCTCCTCATCCAAGATAAGTCTAGCACAGATACTATTGCTTGTCAACAGGATAAGTAAGCATCCCAACTCCGGCCTCTACTACGTTAGCTGTAAAGAATATTCCACCGATCCATTTCGCGCAATCAATGAATTGATCTACGCTTGCTACCTTCAAGAATAGTGCTACGGCCATAACTGTCATTATCATAACTGCGATTAAAAACTTCCTACTAAGTAAATCTTGCATATTTTTAATTTAATAATATTACCAATTAATTAATTTATTCTTTTTCATACTTTCCAATAATCTTTGATGAACGCTTCCTTCAAACTCCATTTGTATCCCGTCTTTTAACCTTGAGGGGGTTTCTGTCCAATAAGGCTGAGTACCTAGTTTCGGGTCAACCATTTTCTGAATATCTTCTGGTACAAGTCCGTATGAGAAGAACGTTACTAAATCTGGCGACCAGTGTTTGAAGTTATCCTTTACGAAATAAGCCCTTCCTGTACTGTCCTCGATTGTTTCCCCTTCAAAGAAGAATCCAAGAGGGTCTGTATAGTTTCCCATATCGGCATTCTTATATCCGTGCATCCAACACCCGAAGTGAAGGTGACTCCCACTACTCGCAATGGGGTATCCTGATTCCTTAGTGTTACCTCCACTCTTACAGGGCAATAGAGCCCCTTGTTCGAACGTGTCGCCCACTTTTAGTGTCCCAAAGGTAGATATGTGTGCATAAACGCATCCAGAGTCCTCAAGTCCATTAAAACTGAAATAGGCGGCGTTTCCCCATGGGTTGGTTTGTTCGTTATATGGTAGTATTTGATAACAAGTCATATTATAGGTCGCGAATAAGTCCGAACCTGCTACTACTGCCAAATCAACTCCTGTATGTAACCACCCCCATTTTTTGTAGTATTCGGCGGTTTTTTTGTCTTCCCAAAAGCAACTAATTACTTTGTACTTCTGGCTCACTGGCCAACTGAGCTTTGTCATTTTCTTTCTCCTTATTTTTAGACATTACTTCTAAAAGTTGTTCTATCATAGAATCTTTTTCGAGAATCGCTTCTGCCATATCAAGTATGTTCCCTTTGTACTTTTCGATTAAATCGATTAGTTCTTGTTTCATATTATTTTATTAAGTTATCTACTAAATATTTTACTATCATCATCCCTACGGCGACTATTACACCACCGACTGACGACCAGACTAATATCTGACCCTTAATGTTTTCTCTCCACATTTTGAGTGAAGCTACATCATTATCGGTTGTACCGCTTTTCTGACACATATCATTTATTTTCTTCTCCATTCCTTCCATTGTTCCTATGATATGTCCTAATTTCTCCATTATTTGCGAGATTTCTTGTTGGCTCATTTGACTTATATTTTAATTATGTTATAATCGTTTTATGAAACAAACACTAATTGATATTGGGGCTGTTATTCTGGCGATACTTTTCCTTGTTGGATTTATAGTTTTGTATCAGATAATACCCATAAACTACATCTAGTTATTTGGCCATTTCTTTTAAAACATTCTCATTTATTATCCCTTTACTCATAAGGTTAAGAAGAAAGTCTTTCTTTTCTTGTGGGGTTTTTCCTTTTAATTCTCCTAATACATATTTTGCTTTACCTTCGTTAGGAAGGCTGTTTATGGCTTTCTCAACAGGCGTGAAAGTTTCTTCTTTCATATCATTTAGAACATCATTCAAGAATCTCTTTTGATTTTCTTTTGGTATTTTACTAACTGACTCTGCTATCTTCCCTTTGTCCTTGGAGATTATAGCATTTTTGAGATCTTGTTTGTTGCTAAAATTCTCTCTGGCAGTTTCCATTGCCTGCTTTTCCTTAAAATCATAAATCTTGTTTGATTCTTTTGTAAGACTGTCAGATGTACCAATAAATCTACTTGTGATAGGAGCTTTCCCTATTGTTGGAGGTTTCCCCATTATAGTATCACTAAGCTGTGTAGCTTGCTTTCCTACGGAAGCCGTATATCCAGATATAACGTGATCTATCTTGGCCGGTGATATTCCTGCATATTTTCCAATAAGTTTTGCTGTCTCTGAGGTTGACTTATTAAATTGTTGTTCCGGCGGAAGATCTTTTTGATACTGTGATACTATCGGTTGTTTTGTGAAAAGATTATAGTTTGTCATTAATTCTATCGGTGGTTTGAAAGCTGTCGGTATTAAATCCCCAAGTCCGCCTACTGGGGAGAAGTTTGAAAGAACCTGTCCTGATAAT
>Ga0172381_10000772_pt1 | contig 39417 bp, 43 predicted proteins | sample Leawel6488metaG_FD_119754 | JGI IMG/M metagenome (GOLD analysis project Ga0172381, IMG submission 119754) | Leachate microbial communities from a municipal landfill in Southern Ontario, Canada - Leachate well 64-88 metaG | ecosystem: Engineered > Solid waste > Landfill > Unclassified | place... | reverse complement strand
GCAAAAGTTCATTCTTTGTTTTAATCATCCAATCAAGCCATTCAGATTCAGGTTTAATTGCAGCACTATTGAAAAATTCTATTGTCCATGTCGGCGTTTCACTTATATCGCTTGCATCAACAAAAAGAGCCATCCAGTGCTTACCACTTCCCGCATAAACATCGCTATTAATAATACATCCGCCGCGCCGAATACCATGTGATGCTTTAATTGTTAATATTTTATTTGATGCCGGATTGTTTGCCATACCAATTGGTTGCGTGATTTTACCATGATAAAGATCAGCCCAACTTATTGTTGCAAGCGTATCTGGTGAATTTCGCACGCGTCCATTTCGCATTGAATGTTTGCGCCAGTCAAGCATATTAAAATTATACGCGTAAAAATCTTCAAACTGATACATCCACGCAAATAATTGTTGATCGATGATAATATCATTAAATAATGTAATATCAACCGGGCCTGTTTTTTTAAATGCAATTTCTGCTTCAATATCAGCATCAACATCGCTTATTACTCCTTTTGATTGCGCTGCTTTTAGCAAACATTTATCACCAGTACAACCTGTTTGCTCAAGAAGTTTTTCAACAGGAGCATCTCGCGGCATACCCATTTGTTCTGCAAGATCTTGCGTTATATTTGCACGCAAACACGTTGTACCATTGGCGGCTCTACCGAGCGAACAACTACAAACTTTTTTCGGTAAAAGTTTGCCGATAACATGATCACGCGGTATTGTATGATGTGTATTATGATAATCTAAAATATCAACACCCTCGTATTTTATATTGAACGCGGCAACAACACTTCCGCCAACATATATTCCCGCCATTATATATATGAATAAAATGGATATTATTGATCAATTGCGAAATATAGAAGATTTCGCGAAACTTGAAGGCGTTCATTCAACATCTGATATCGCGATTAATTCGCAATCAGCACAGCGAGTCGGTGGAGAAGTTGCCGTCGCGCAGCGCACAGATGGCGCTGCATCACATTTGCTCCTTGCAGTTATCGAAGCAGCGCAAACCAACACGCCAACAGTCCCAACTTTTCAACTATCGGGCGATCTTGTGACAAATATAAATGCGAAAATTGCACAAATTCGCAAACGTATTATGCACGCTAATGCGCATGTTCGCAAACTTTTAACTTATCTCGCAAAAAATAAGAAACTCGTATTTGTTCGCGCAAATTTGCGCGAACCTCAACAGCATCAAGATTATTGTGAAATCGCACAAGAATTAGTCGCGCAATTGCAAAATCTTATTGAGATAATACCGTTATCTACAAGCGCGATACACCGTATTTGCGTGCCAAAATTAAATTCAATTTGCGTACAACATGAAAAATCGCAAATGCTTCCACCAAATGCATCACGATTGCAAATAATTGTTAATAATGCAATACACACGCATCAAGAGGAACATAAAATCGCGCAACTTTTAGATGAGTTTAAAAAAATGGATATAATTTTGGATGTTATTGAAACGCAGTGTTTATCTATGCGTATTGATACACATTAAGTTAGAATAGGTTTTGTACGAATTAATAACTGCGCGACAATTGCTGGGTGCGTGCCAATTTGCGGAATTGCTCCTGGCGCGTTATCGGCAACAACCGATGTTTCGCCACAGCGAATATCTAATCCTATTTGAACTACGGTCGGATCAACTTTATTTGTGAAGAATGTTATACCGCCGGGTATATTAACTGCCATTAAGGGGCGAATACGTTCCAAACTTATTGTGGAAATGAACAAATCATCATCCGCGATAGAACTACTCAGTCTAATTTTTGTATCATTTTTGTATATGGTCGTTGATAATACACGCTGTGACGAACCAAATGATATTTCTAAATTCGCCGATCCTTTTTTCTGAATTATAATATTTTCTGATATTTTCTTAAATTCGCTAATCTTGCGTCGTAGATGGTGCGAATCAATTGTGAATTTTAGCGGAAACTTTTCCAAGTTCGGCAACTCAAACGGAATATCTGTTGCGCGTGGAATTATTGTTACTTCAAATCTATCTTCGTGATCATACTCATTACTATTTAGAACAATAATAAGACACGATGGATCATCATTTTTGAGTAGCATCGTCATTTTGTAGTGACTTTTATCAATGTTAGACGCGACGAGTTCAAGATTATCACGCTTAATTGCAATGCGAATTGGTCGCGCAATAATATCAGTCGCGGGTGATCCAATAGTTGCGGATACATCGCGATTAATTTCGCGCGACGCATTGATAATAAAATCAGTCGTTGATTCTGAAACATCATCATCATCGTCATCATCATAGTTAATGCGATTATTTACCAGTGCTTGCGGGGCATTATCATCGGCTTGTATAGCATTTGCCGAATTCTGTGAAAAATAATAAAGATTCATATCATTAGAATTAAACATGATTCTAATTACGACTGTATTTGGGCGATCGCGACCGATTAATTGCATTTGTTTTGCCGTAAAATCAAAAATGACTTCATCACAGTCATATTCTTTAAAAATTGACATAATGCATTTAAATATCATTGGTTGATTATAGATAAATTCAATACAATCGCCAGTGTCATTCGGTTCTGAAACAATTCCACGCATACCAACTGGACAAACATCTGCGCGTTTTTTTGGACGTCCTGGTTTTTTTCTTGATGATGCCATTCCCGATCATTCTATTTATTAGTATTATTTTTACAAATTGAAGACTACGTAAAAAATTAATAGAAAATATTTTTTATTTTTATTATTATTGTTAGCGGGTTCCAAAGAATTTTGCGCGAGCTGTCATCAATTGTATATTAGCGGTTATAGTAAAAACAAATATGTCTTCGGCAGTTGCTTCATTTATAATAATATCAAAAATTCGCTCACGCTCTGCGAAATTATTATCTTGTATTGTTCCTTTTAGTTCTTCTGAATGCTCGTCAATTTTATTATTGATGACAATTGCAACTTTGAATAGTTGTGGTGCAAAGAAAGCGAATGATGGAAGTAATGTTTCGCTTTTTTGTTCTGTTTTATACGCGAGAATGAGCATCGCGAATATGTCGTCAATTTTATTTGGGCTTAATATTTTATCAGTATGCGCGTATTGATGCATTAACGTTATAAAATTTCCGCGAATTATATTAGATATCATTTGTCCGCGTTCGCCGTCATCTGATGCATTAATAATAGATTGCGCAAATTCAGATTGACCGTTTGCAAATATTTGTTCTTCAATGCGGCGATTATATTCATCCGCGCGAGTTGATTGTCCCTCGAGCAGAAACAAACAAGCGGAATTATCAGTGAAATAATTCTGCGTTTCTATTTCTCCCTCATGATATTGTATTACGGTTTTCATTATTCTAAACATATTACCAACAAGCGATTCAATTACGAGTGTTCGCGCATAATTATTAAAATACTTAAAATAATGAGGCACTGTTGCGTGCGATGGATTAAGTTTTTTAATTGTATTGTATCGCGTTAGTACTTTATCACAAAGACCGCAAAATTTAGGAATTATTAAATCATTTTTACGCAAATAATGTTCATTAAACAATCCGCGACTATCAAATTCTAAAGCAACTTGGGAAACCATTGATACGAAAACAACATTTGCTTGAATTGCTTTTGCGAGGTTTATAAAGTTTGATTGTAAATTAACTTTCATATCATATTGTTCATCAAATATTGCAAATAACGCGGTTCTACTCATTGATTGTGTTGCCGGTATAAGATGCCCAGTTGTTAAAACCTGTTCATAAATTGGCAATGTTGTATTAATGGGAATGCGCGTAGTATGTAAAAGTTTATCGATAGTAATTTCAATAAGTAGTTTATGCAATTCGATTGCCTCATCTTGCGATAAAGTAATTGCGTTGAACGTTATTATTTGCGCAATAATTGTGTTAAATATGGGATATTTGATATTTTTGTCATCAATAGTGCTAATAATATTTCGCACATATGCAATAATTTGCGCATTGTCAATATGATTTTTTATTAAAAAGTCATTCGCTTGATCGTTCAGCGCATCAAGTAATTTATCACCATTCTCGCGAATATGATATTGCGTTAATATCATTAAACTTTTTGATGTACTACTAATTCCTATTGCTTCAGCGAATGCACTCACATCAACCGATGAAACATATTTCATAATAGATTGCACCAACTCAACCGTTTTATCCATTCTTAATAAAATATCAAATGGATTCGTAATTACTTTTGCCCAAATTGTGTTAATTTCTTTAATGTATTCATGCGCATGTTTGTATTCACTAATATTTAAACCATACATACGCTTTTCAATATATATTAAAAAATTCTTTGTATCATTCACAAATTGCTGTTTTAGAAAATCAATATCCATCTGTTTAAAGATAGTTATATTAACATATACACAAAAGATGGAAGCGCATATACCGATCGAACCGCGGTGTGTTTCTGTACAAGCTTCGCAAAATGATCATACGATTTCATCACACGAAAACATTGCAACCGTGCCGAAACAAACCATAACAATGGGAATTCCGCGTAATCCTATTAATACAATTTTCTCGTGGAGTAATGATTATTTATTCATTGGGATTATCATTATGCTGATTACTGTTATACTTGTACTTATTGTTTATATCGTTAAACTTCGTGCTTCATCAACACAACAAACTTCTGCCGACGCGCAAAATGTACCGCCGAGCGTACAACGAACAAGCGCCGATGCTGATACATTAAATGCATTGGCGAATAATCCATTTGTTCCTTTATCAAGGCGCGAACCGATTCAACACGCGCCGCAAAACTCACCATTGCAACAGCAACAACATCGACCTCTGATTGAGGAAGTACCTCAAGAACGCGAAGTGTCAGAAACAAAGCCCGAAACGCCTGCTGCGGTTGCGAGTGAAACATTACAACAACCGCAGCAGAGTGATGCAATTGCGCCTGAAGCGCCTGTATTGATTGAACCAACTATCACAAATTTATCGGATGTTCCGATTGTTCAGGGGCCGGAAGAATCGCAGTCACCCGCATCATCGCAATCGGCGCAACCTACGCAACTTTCAAGACGTCGCCGCGCAACCAAACAATAAAGATTATTTGAACGCTTACATCAAAATAATATTTTTTTTCGCATTATACACCAATTAAGAACATGTATTGGCACAATGTTAGCAATAAAATATTGCACAATAACGAATTACTTAACACTATATTAAAGGACAACAACACATATAATATATACTCTATCTGAAACAATGCCGAAGAAAGCAACGCACTCAACACCAGCCGCGCCAACTGCGCGCGATATTGCAAGTATTACTGATACAGTTACGTATGCCCCTATTGAACAATGGAAACTTTATAAAGATCTAAAATTTGAGGCTTTTACTAAACAAAAAGAAGCATTTGCGAATTCACCCAAAAAAGAAAATACTAATGAACCCAAGTTGAGCGATTTCGGCATTGAAGATGCGCGTGTGCGCCGCCATCTTGATAAGTATGGACTGAATAATGCAATTACTAAAGTCGTAAATGAACTGAAGGAAAAATACAAACCTGCCGAAGGGAGCACAAGCGTTGTACCGCGCTCACAAGAAGATGAAGACAAACGAAATGCGGTTCTCACCGCAAGAGTTCGCATTGGTAATATGGTTCCTGAATGCATTCGCATGTTTAGCGAAGAAATCGCTAATGATATTATTCATATCGCGATTGAGTCTGCCCTATGCTCGGAACGCAAGATTGTGCACGAATCATACATTTTTGATAGTAATTGCAATTACATTCAGTTGTCGCGTTTTAGGAATTTGTACGAAAATCTTCCCGCTTTTACAGAAATGCGCACTAAATACACAATCGCAAATCATAAACACCAAATCGCAGTTGCTGCTAAAACATATCTCAGCGAATTTTCACGCTACATTACGACAAACGGACAACAAAAATTCCAAGCAAATCGCGATTATCTGTCGGACATTATTGATGAAAAGATCGATGATGATGAACGCGCGGATGATGCAGTAATTGAAAAAGATACCCGTTTCACCTTTTACGTCAAGAAGATGCTAAAGGTTATTCGCGAATCCGATTCACGATGCGGTAAGCTTCGTTTCAGTAAGCATCTTATCCCATTTATTAATGATATTATTATCGAATTTATTTCACTCGTTGCCGTTCGCGCGCTCGTTCAAATCAATATTGCGCAAGCCGAAACTGTTTCTGAATCAGTTGTTCGCACGGTTATTGTCGGTATGCTTGCAACTCCAGCAGCATTATCTGAGCGCGTTATCACTTCAATCGCCATGCAATCGGTTGAGGACAAAGTAACGGAGAAAACGGGTGTAGATGGTGCAACAGTTACAGTAATTAAGCAGGTTGAAAAACTCGTTGCGTCAATTGCAACGCCGTCATTCATTACATATATTGATACGGTGATTCCGCGCGCCTCGAAAGTCAAACATCAACATAATAACGAACCAAAAGAAGAAAATAAACCACTGAAAAAGGAAAAAGAAGTGTTAGCTCCGGTAAAAGAAACACCAACTCCGGTAAAGGAAGCACCAAAGGCTGCCAAAGCTAAGCCAAAGGAACCAACACTTGCGCCAAAAAATAAAAAATAAATCGCGTAATTACGATGTAATATTATTTTTTTGCAGTTTGGTATTGGCGATTAACTTCAAATACGAACACATCGACAAATCTATCAATTTCTTCCACCGTTGTAAATGCACACATTGACACGCGAATCGCGCCGTCCATAACAACATCCGGAATATTCATAGCGCGCAAAACATGCGAATGATTATTACTTTTTGTGTTGCATGCACTACCAACACTCACAATAATACGTTTTGCTTCTAATTTATCTTTAATAAGTTTATTACACGCGGATGGTCCAATATGTTTTACCGCTGAAATCATTAACGTTCCTGGTAAATATTTTTTTGGATCAAGTAAATTAGCATGTTCGCCGATTGCAACCATTTGCAATTCTAATTTAACTTGCGAACCCATATACATATCAAATGCACTAAGAGGAGCGCGTTTAAATAATTGTTCTAAAAGATGCTTTTTAAGTGATAATTCGTGTTTTTCTGTTGATTCGCGCGATTCAAATACCATCTTTGATGCAGCAAATGATGCTGCGATACCAATAGTATTCTCAGTGCCACCGCGCATTCCATCATTTTGCGTTCCATAAAGTCGCGGTGGAAAATGTTCAAGTTGTGATTGTCGTATAATCGCAGCGCCGACACCCGGCGGACCGTGAAGTTTATGAAATGACATACTCGCGCCGTCAATTCCCCACGCAAAAAGGTTTATTGGAATTTTGCCAAATGATTGCACCATATCTGAAAAGAAAAATATATTCGCGTTTATTTGGCGAACTTGTTGCGCGATAGTTGCAATATCGTTAATTGCTCCTATTTCATTATTCGCGTGCATACAAATAACAAGTTTTGTAGTTGAGCGTATTGCCGCGGCCATATCTTGCGGGCGAATATGACCGCCAATTGTCGGTTGTACGTATGTTATACTCATGTCTGGAATCGCAAGTACTAAATCTTGTAACATTAACATAATTGATTTATGCTCGATCGCGCTTACCGCAACGTGAAATGGACCACTAGCACTGCGGCGAATTCGTTCAATAACACCTCCAACAATCATACAATTTGCTTCAGTTGCGCCAGATGTAAAATATATTGCGTATTTACGCACAGGACACCCAATTGATCGCGCGATAAATGAGCGGAATTCGCTCATCATTTGTTGGCATTTAATCGCTGATTCATAAGACGCGGATGGATTTCCTTTATTTACCCATTTATTCATTTCAGCAATTATGTTTGTAGGCATAATAGTTGTTGCGTTATTATCCAAATACGCGATATGTGATGTCATATTTTTAACAACTTATATTGTTAAAAAAATATTTGTTGACAAAAGCATCATTTATGGTGAAAACGCGCACCACGAATCAACGGTTTGCAATCATCGCAGAATTTTCCAATATATTCGAGCATGTGTACAGTTAGCGAACAAGTGCGTCCAATTCTTTGCGCGCGACCGATAATCTGCCCAATATTTTCTGTTTGCCCAGCATTAATTATTATAATGTCTGTTGTCATTTGTAAATCAACACCTGCATAGAGTAGGCGCGTATTCAACATCATAATATCAACTATGTCATTTGCGTATTGCTTTATAATTTCTTCAAAATTATGTATAGTTCCTTGCAGTAATGCGAATTTAATATTTTTCTCTTGAAGAGCAATCGCGATTTCATCGAGCGTTTCATTAAACTGCGAGCAAATGAGATATTTGCGGTGACGCGGTGCAACGGACTGTGTTCCATTCATTACACCCACAATCTGATCCGATGCCATTTGGGTAATTTTTAAATAGGATGTATTCTTTATTTGCACATTGCTTACGAGATTGATAATGTACTCAACCTTTGTATGCATTTTATTTTCACTTTCATTTTTGCTCTTGCATTCGTTTTTAATTTCGCGAGCATTCGCACTTGTATTTGCGCCATTTGTATCATCATCCGCTATGTATTTTAACTCACAATCTGCATCCGCATCAGCATCAGCATCAGCATCAGCATTTGTTATATGTTTGCGAACATCATCAACAAGTGTTATCGGATTCACAGTTGAATCAATAAACACAACATCTTTTGATAAATCTATGCGAGTTCTACACTGAATGCAAATACCGCGAACACAATTATTACACGCTTGTGTAAAATTGGAAGCCCTTACACAGCATTGCGAACATACAACATACCCACAACAGCGCATAATAACAACGCGCAAATCTTTTAAATCTTCATAACATACGCTACACATTTGCGCATTTAAATTCTCTTGAATTCGCTCAAAACTTCTATCCATACGCGCAATATACGCGTTCAATTCCCTAATAGTCGCTTCAATATCATTATCAGGTAATCCAATTTGCTCGGCGATGTCAAAATGTTGCAATGTTTGAGAAGTTAGGCACGCAACATCGATAAGTTTCTCGGGAATGTCCAATTCTTGCGGTGATAATACGCGTATTTTATCACTGTCATCATCGCAAATAATATGTCGCTTATCATACGGGATTTCGGCAATTATATGCAAAATTCGCAAACGCGCCCGGGTAATATCATAATCTTGACGTTGAACCCCTAAAACTTTTGCAAACATTGCATATGGTGTTACGGTTGAAACATGTAGCATTGTTGCCGCTGACACCATCGCATCACCATTCATCATGCGTAATAATTCCGCGCAATCTACTGCGGCAATATTACTTATGAGATTACTTGCATTATTAATATCTGCATTGATAATATGACAACGTAACCACTGCATTGCATAAATTCCATGTTGTTGTGCTATTACTACTGGATCGTGACCACACGTATCCCAAATAATTCTTAAATCCATACCAACCGCACGTGGCACAAATACATGATTAACGCGTGGCAAATTTGTTATTAATTCGCGCGTACTTATTGGAATTTGTATGCGACGTATATCAGTTGAATGGTTATTGCGAATATAGCCAAAATTGGTTGCACCTGTTACAAATATTGAACTCATCGCGCGCAAGCACGAGCACTCATGGATGAAATCAATATCATCATAGATTACGCGACTCCAAACCGTTGATGCTGTCGCGCGATTTATCATTTTGCATAAATCCGTAGGATCAGCGCCATCATGCACTTTACCATATTTAATTAAAACAACATCATAATTATGAATCGTTCCATCTTTCATTATCATCCGTATTAAAGTATCAACAGCAAGTTTATTTTTTGCTTTATAAATATGAAAAGATGTAAATTGCGATAATTTTTCAACCCATTGAGCGTAAACACTTCTTGAAACAACAATGGCTGTCGGTCTGATCAATTGATTGGGATGTGTTAGTTTAAATGAACAATAATGTTGTGGTAACTGTTTGTATAATCTTATTTCTTTGTCGTTTATAGGCGGAATCGGATCTTTTTTAATTAAACCCATAATAATAAATGTTTTTCCCGAACCAAACGGTTCGGTTAGTACCGCGTGTCCGGCTATTTCGCCAATATAATATCGCGTAATTATTTCTGCTTCGCGTGCGCAAATATTATTAACGCTTTCAATTTGATAATCATAAAGTGATAGACCGTGTCTAAATTTTGCCCATTCGGGAATATCTGTGTTTTGCTGCGGTTCGGCCATGCTATATATCATTTTCCATGAATTCAATTTACGGACGCAAAAAAATGAATATGCATTATCTTGATACTATCACCTTATTTCGGTGAATATGTTAAGAAGTCACACTATAAAAGCGCAATTTCCCGTGGAAAAAACAAGTGTTTCTGATTGCGCGTGTAAAGTCAAAGATATTCGCACGCGTAACGTGACTGTTATAACAACAATTGAACGCAACCCATACGAGGATTTCATATTTAAAAAATCGCAAGTCAAACAATTTGCAGGTTGTGGTCATATTTGCGTACCAACATGGCGTCAAATTGACGGCATAACATATGCCGACGAATGTCGCGTTTGCGCGAGTATGTACAAAGAATCGCAATTAGAATCATCAATACGACGTGGCAAAATGAAAATTCTTGTTCCAATCGGGTCAATTAGTTATAGTTCAAAAACGATTAATATGTATTATTGCGCCCATGCGAATATTCATGCCGATGATTGCGCGTGTATTAGTGTTTCTTGCGCACCAGCCAGTTGTTCAATCAGGCGTAAAAAGTCTCATCAATTGCCGCGCACAAAATCATGTTCGCAAGTGTTTTTCGCGTGCGAAAATGATTTATTTGAATGTACTGGCAAGTGTCGAGGTGGGCTATTGCAATGTTGGAATGCTCATTTATCGGATGATTATCCAATTTACAAGTGTATTACTGCAGTTTTACTAACTTATGGATTGCGGTTTGATAACGCACTACCCATTTATGAAACAACTGTTCCCATTGCTTACAATGCGCAATACAAGATCGCAATTGTATGCTATAAAAATGATCAATCTCGCGCCGAAGTTGAAAATATTTTGCATGCACTTGGAACGCTTTATGTTCGCGCGATTTTCTCAATAAGTTATCGCGAAGTTAATGAATTATTACCAATGTCTTTGTTTGGGCACAGACGCGAATATTCTATAGCGTGTAATATTATGGAATCGTTTGTTGCGCTTGCGCAACAAATAATGAGTAATGTAAAAGATCGCGAATCCGTTGCACAATTAACGCCGGAAAGTTATGTGCATATAATTAAAAAAATTCAAAGTGGGCGATTAATTGATTGTAAAGACGTTGAAACGCCTGCATTTCGCGCATTAACTATTGATGATTACAAAGAAAGTTCTGAACTCATAAGGCCAGAACCATGTGAATATGAAACTATTCCAAATGTTCGTATGCGGCGCGCATGCAGTTCGCGCCTTTGATATTTATTTTTGTGTCAGCGATTGTGCGATTTTATCCACATAATTATTGCCGTGCCAATAATATTGTTCTATTTTATCACGTGGTGTGGGTACATGCGATTTTACACGATGCCATTCAATTTGACGTAATGAAGCTACACGCTCCTTGTACTCGTACGCGGTTTTAATAATATCAATATTGGCTTTAATTTCTTTTGGTGGTTTTTTGCACCAATTTGCGTACCATTCGCGAATACAACCGCATGCGTAGGCGCTATCATATACAACAAGAACAGGCCATTGTAATCCATCCGATGTTGCGCTTCGCGCTGCACATTCATCACTACATAAGAATGCAAACGCCTCGCGAAATGCCATTAATTCTGCGCGATTATTTGTTGGACGAACGATTGTTCCGGTTATATCATAATATGGTTCAACCATGCCGCAAAGACTATAAAGAGTATTCGCGCAAATAATAACTGCTGCGTAAGATGCGCAACAATCCGCTTGCCCATTGCAACTTGCGGCACCATCAACAAAAACAACAATTTTATTGACAAATGGCGAAAATAATACATGCTCGCGAGTTATTTCTTCAGTTGTAAGATTTTTAAATAATTCGTGCGATGGTGTTGGCGCCAGCGCTGGCGCATTCGCGACTACGTTTGTTGGAGGTTGTGAATTTGGATTCCAATCAATGGGCGTGCGTCCGTTGGCACATAACATATTGTTTGCAACGGCAAATACTGTGCATTTCATAAAATGCTGTGGATTTGATTCATCGCGATTTGCAACACATAATGGTGATGGATGCGACCATTTGAGATAACTACAATTCTTGGAAATAATTGGAATTAACTCTTGCGCTGATTTTCCGAGTAAAATGTAAATAATATTACCATATTCACGCCCAATACTTATGAGTAAATCGCGCGTAAAGGTCTTCCAATGAGTGAGATGTGAGCCAGATGTGGAAAGAATAGTTGTAAGCGCGGCATTGACAAGTAAAATTCCTTGTTGCGCCCATCGGGTTAAATTTCCAGATATTGTTGAATCTCTCTCATCCATCAATTTATGCGCGACAAGACACTTATAAATATTACGCAAGCTTGGTGGTATACGCACCCCGTTTGGCACACTGAATGCATGACCTTCTGCTTCTTTCAATCCGGTTATTTTATCAATGCCGGAATATGGATCTTGCCCAATAAGTATAATTTTAATATTGTTGAGCGGACAATCCATAAATGCAAATATTCGCTCAGGTGGAGGACATATTTGCGATTGCAATAATTGCCCCTTCCCACGCGCATCTTTTTCCAAATTATGTAAAATCGCGATCGCGCGATTATATAAATCATCGTGTGATTCCATAAAAGCGCGCCAGTCATGCGGAATTGTATTTATAGCAACATCACAGATATGTGCATTTTCTACCATTTTTACGAACCTTAATATATAATTCGCAGTCGCATTCATTTTTATTAACTATTAATGCATCAATTTTTGGCGATAACAATTGTGCTCGTTGTATGTATCGCATTCATTGTTTCATATAATGGCGAATACTTTGCCAATATTAATGATAAAACAACAGTTTTGACAAATTGGTTTTCATCACACGGGCAATCAGCGCGTTATGTTGATTTTATTCATGATAATCCAGATAGCAATATTGTTGAATACGCGCGCTTACGTAATATGTTGACTGATGGTACAATAAATAATCATGCAATGGTTGCTAAAGCACTACGCGTCTAATTTATGCATGTATCAATATAGAAAAAATGATAATTCTTATAGTATGTTCTATACTTATCGTATTACTTATCGTATTAATTCGCAAGCAACATTTAAATCCACATAATATCAAAAAAGAGCGACTTGCTGTTAATTCATCACTTGATAACGCGGATATGCGTGCGATTTTCATCAGCGAAAAAACAAAACCGCAAATAATAAAAACGCTCGATGCGGATGACTTATTTACTGTTGCACTTATATATGTTCATAATTTGGATGACATACTGGATAAAATGGAACGCACAAAAGGTCCCATAGAAAAACGCAAACAAATAGTTGCGTATAATACTACAAAAAAGCTCGCGCATGAAGCAATACAACGCGCCATAGTGCAGCGCACTCGCGAAAATAATACCATTGCTCGCGCAGTTGCACCAACGCAACCACCAATACAACCGATATTTCATGATGATATTATTGAGATGCATGCAAATGAAATGGGCGTTCATCACGCGCGCATACAACGACATCAACAACAACAACAACAACATCAACAACAACAACCAATTATTGTCACGCAACCGCCGGCAAAATGGGCACCGGATCCAGAAAATGTTCATGATTCCGCAATTGGGGGCGATGTCAATGCAAAACTTGAACGCATGAAAAGCGAAGATTTACACATAATGTGGCCAAATACAGTAATTGGTAATGTAATAATACTCGCGCAAGAGCGCCAACTCGCGGATGATAAACGTCAAAAAATATTAATAACATTAGAAGTTGCATCAGTGAATTCGCATTGTTCGCGATATAATATTGATGAATTGGAAGCACTTCGCCTTGTAGTAGAACGAGCATATCACACCGCAAATGAAGAAGATAAACATAATATTGAAGATGCAATACTTAATGCGCTATGCGAGTGCGTTGATGCAAGTGGAAAATCAACTGTTTGTCTGGTTGGGCGAATTTCTCGTTATGTTGGAGCTCTTGATATTGTTGATAAGGGAATGCCAGAAACACTTCATTCGGTGGATGCATACCGCAATGAAATTTTATTCACGCTGGGCAAAATGCAGCGAGAAGCGGGAGATGTTGATGTAACGCAAGCTCAAATTGATGATTTAATTGATTCGTATCGCGATAAGATTCCACAACATGTTCTCGAGAAAATAAGAGCGGAATGTAAAATATAAATCGCGTAACTTTATTTTTTTATTATTGTGCTGGCAAATAGCATAAAAAAATAAATGTCATTAACGCTTGCTATTAACACGCGACAAGTTATTGTAAAATATTGGCATCGTGCAAACAACTCTGCATTGTGTTTTCTTCCATCGTCTATCCCATAGTTTTTGCAATTCAATGTTGTCGAATATGATGGATATGCACATAAAGGGACAATTTGTTTGCGGATCTATGTCGGTACGACAGTTGCATCCGTGTATCCACCATTCTTGACGGCTATTTCTCAAAATTACTGCGGGATATGTTATACCAGTTTGCGGGTCTTTGTCATCGCAATGACGCTCGCCATTGTAGTACCATTCGCGCGAATCTGGACCGAATACTGCAGGAAGTGTGCGACCTGTTCGCGGACTTTTGTCAATGCAGTGTAGTTTTCCGTTTTCCATCCATTCGAGTTTGCCATTATGATGTTTGATTGCAGGAAGTGTGAGACCAGTTAGTGGATCCTTGTCGGTTCGATGATGTTCTCCATACCGCATCCATTCCTGTGAGCCATCCGGGCGAGTGATTGCGGGAATTGTTAGACCAGTTTGAGGATCTTTACAAACGCAGTGGTGGACACCATCTTGCCAATATTCGCGCAAACCTTTCGTGCCAATAATCGCAGGTTGCACGATCCGCGTTAGCGGATCTACATCACTGCAATGGTGTAATCCCCGATACCACCATTCTAGCGATCCATCTGAATGAATGACTGCGGGAAGTGTTTGCCAGTTGTTTGGACCTATATCAATACGATGACGTTCGCCATCCAACCGCCATTCTTGATAACCGCTCGGCCAACTTATAGCAGGAAGTGTGAGACCTGTTATTGGATCTTTGTCAGTGCGATGTGGTTTGCCGTTACGATCCCATTCTTGCATTCCATCCGAATATAGTAATGCAGGAAGTGTGAGACCTGTTATTGGATCTTTGTCAGTGCGATGTAGTTTGCCATCGCGGCGCCATTCTCGCGATCCATCTGGATATATTACTGCGGGAAGAGTTAAACCAGTTCGCGGATCTACGTCGGTGCGATGTTGTTTGCCATCGCGGAGCCATGCTAGCAATCTGCCCGGATGTATTAATGCGGGAAGAGTTAAACCAGTTCGCGGATCTATGTCTTCGCAATGTAGTTTGCCGTTTTGCCAACATTCTCGTATCCCGTGTGAACGAATTATCGCTGGAAGCGTACGACCAGTTTGCGGATCTTTGTCAGTACGATGATGTTTGCCGTTACACAACCATTCTTGTGAGCCGTCTGCGCGAGATACCGCAGGACGAGTTAGCCCAGTTTGCCGATTAATATCTGCACAATGCAGAACGCCATTTTTCCAGCATTCTCGCGATCCATCTGCGTAAATTACCGCTGGAAACGTTATTCCGGTTGATGGATCTTTTTCAGTGCGATGATGTTCGCCATTCACGAGCCATTCTATTGACTTGTCGGGGCAGACTATTGCAGGAAGTGTTAATCCAGTTCGCGGGTCTCTGTCATCGCGATGCGGCTTGCCGTTTCGCGACCATATGAATGTGTTTGTTTTAGTGTCTATCATCGCGGGTAATACTAATCCCGTTTGCGAATCTCTATCAATGCAATGAAGTTTGTTGCTTTTTATGTGGCTTATATGCCCTTTAAGTATCAGATCAGGAAGCCCTCCAGAACGGTAGGGAGAGAATTGAGTAAAATGACTTATTGCCAGAAATGACCACGCAATTTTAAAAAGAGCGTCACTTGAAACCTTTTGTTTGTTGATTGAAGCCTTTGGAAATAAACTTTTGATGATGCGAGTATATTCTGGTTTGCCGCGACTTTTGCGCGTCATCGGGTGCAGTCGTACAAATTCGCGCAAGGGCGCGAATTGTACAATGGTTTGCTCAAATAATAAAGCCATTGTGAATTTAAACAACAGTAAAATTCAATTTTCAATATTTCTTATTGTGAAATATCAATATAAAACGCAACGTTAAAAATGCAAAAAAATAAGAAACGCGCGTGTTAATGCATTTATTGAATTTTATACGCTGCATGCTCGCCAGATTTAATAATTTGAATATCATATTTCGCATTATAATAATCATACGCATTTTTGCGAATGCGAAATTGATGCGCTAAACACGTTCTATAATCAACAATATCAATAACATCGCGCGCAATACTTGTATCACTACCTCTGCGTAATATACGACCAATAATTTGCTTCATATTAGAATATCGCGGTGATGCAAGTATTATTGCCGACATACGTATAATTGAAATACCAGTTCCGCAATAACTAAAAGTTGCAATAATAATTCGCGCGCCTTTTTCTGCAATTGCCAATGCGCGAGTTTCATCCGAAGTTCCACCATAGAATAATACGATTTCATCTTGCGGAATTTTACTACTATCGCGCAACACATCGCGCAATTTTTCAGCATGTCCACGCTCTTCAACAAATATAAAGGTGTTATGTCCGCGGGTATAAAGTTCGCACGCGCAATGTGTAACTAATTCGTTCCTTTCTTCATCGGCTGCGAATTGTTCGTACATATAATGCGTGAAAATTTCGCCAGTTGTTTCATGGCGTAAATTCTGCGCAAAATCCACGCGAGCTTTAAAACGTATTGCATGAATGCGCAAAGTAAAAGGATTTTCGCCGTATGAAAATCCGCGGATCTGTTCCGCGTCAATCAATGGTGGCAAATGATGCGCAACTGCAAAATCAAAACCATCGCGTCTATCACCAATTGTAGCCGACATACCAAACATAAAGTTTGTTTGAGTAATCCAAAATATTTCGGATCTCTTTTGCGAACAATATGTATGAACCTCATCTAATACAACGAAAGAAAATGCATTACTAATGCGTGATGTGCCGCATTTTTTTGAAGCGATAAGAACTGTATTAATAACCGCAATACATACATCACATGCATCACATGCATCATTATTCCCATTGATAATTCGCGCGAGTTCTTCTGATGCATCAACATAATGTACAATTGAACCACTCGGTAAAATCGCACATAAATCATCAACAGTTTGTTTTGCTAATTCGCGAGTTGGAACAACGTAGAGCGTGCGCACTCCAAGTGAATGAATTAGACCACCCGCAATAAATGTTTTTCCATATCCTGCTCGCAAATTTAAACTCGCAGTTCCAGCAACCATTGTCATATTTCGTAATATTTCACTAACAATTATTTTTTGGTCATCATACAAGAAAGAAGCCAATTCATCACCCGCATGTAATACGAGCGAATGATGTAAAGCGGGTAGTGTATTTCGCAACATCATTCCTGAATTTGTCAAAAGTTTAGCAATCGCATCGCGTGGAAGTATTAGTATAGTTGTTTTATTACGTTGTGTAGTTATTTTATAAAGAGTAAAACGTTTAGGCATTCCTTTTTTGCTATAATAAACGTATTTTAATTGATCCAAATATGATGATATAAATTTCCCATTTGCATATCTTGTAATCACACCATGTGTTGTTAATAAAACACGTGTATCTGGAATGCCGTTATTGGCCATATTACCATTATCTATATATTAATATTTATTACTATCATTTTTGCGCAAACGCGCAAAAAAATATACTATCACGATTATAGTGGAGTAGTATGTGAATCTTTTTTCACAGGTGTTCGCTTTGTTCGCGTACGTGGTATGCGTTTTGTTTTAGACAGAGATGGAGGCGGAAGTGTCGGTGCAGTGGGCGGTTCTTCTATTTGCACCTCTGGTGCAAATTCTGGTTGCATACTATTTTCTTGTGTTATAAGTTGTTCACTTTTGCGTTGCATTGCATACGCGCGCTGCTGTACTTCTTGTGATGTAGCAATTCGCATTGAATAAACTTGGCGATTAATAATTTCGCCATTAATTAGCGATTTGATATTAAAAATTAACCATACTTCTGTTATTTTAACATTTCCATCATCATCAATAATTGGTTCGCAATAATATGATATATCTTTCGCGTTACACCCGTGAGATTGAGCAATGACATCCAAAAATGCAGTAACATCTTGCTTGCTTGCGATTTGCGGAACATCGCTTAAGTGTAATTGTTCTACATCACATGCGCTATCACCGATATTCAATAATTCTTCTTCTGATCGATCAATGTATTTGCTCCATAATTCATCCCCCATGAAGTATATAATATTCGTCACAATCTATATATAAACACTTATCATTCAATCGGCGACTTATCATGGTTTTAATAATTGGATATCATGAACGCAAAGGAACTTTTACAAATTACGCATCTGCGTGCGCGCACGCACATTCCATTGTCGCAAAATATACACTTCCCGAAACTATACCATGTGTTGCAATGTTCGTGTCTGGACCGCGTAATTCTCGTTTAAATTTTGCGGGCAACCAACTCGATGCAATCAAAAATTATGTTGAAAATAATGATAAAGATGTGCGATTTTTACTTCATGCGTCATATGTTGATTTGCCATGGAGTTCAGATGAAAATATATTCGCGCGAACATGTGATATATTGCGCGTATGTGATGTAATTGGCGCGGATGTTGTTATGCACGCGGGTAAAGCATTTTTCGATTATAGCAAAAGCGATTACGTATTTGCACAACTTGCACAAATATGGAAAAAAGAACAATTTGCCAACGCGCGATTATTTATTGAAACAATGCCAAGTATTCCACAATTCGCGGAACCACATGCGATTAATATGGTATTTGATATTGCTCGTCATCACGATTTGTTAAATCATGTTGGTTTATGTATTGACACTGCACATATTTGGGCAGCGGGTGCCGATATTTCCACAAATACCACAAGTGAAAAATGGCTCGGTGAATTAGATAATGATATTCGATTCGCTCTCCATTTGAACGATAGTAAAGAACCAATAGAAACACATCGCGATATTCATACAACTCTTGGTAATGGCGAAATTTGGGCACGCGAAGATGCATATATGACATTCGTTAATTGGGCATGCGAACATTCCGCACCAATTATTTTAGAGCGTAACGATAATCCAGAAAAAGAAGCAATCGCGGATCTAAAATTAATCACGCGCAAAAAAAATGCATAAATTGAATTATCAAGTAAGAATAATATAGTGTGAATTATATGGCTACAACCAAATTGCCAAAACAATGCGAGATCGCGCGTAAGCACATATACGATAGATTTCATACTGCCGTTAATAAACTTCAACAAAAAAATGCGCAATTACTCGAGGAATATAACAAAAAATACGCAAATGCCGCGGCGCGATATAAATATGAAAATGATACAGCATACGATACAATTATTCGTTATATAGCGGCTCATTTGGAATATGGATGCCGTCTTTATAGTATGAAACAGTGTTTGGAATCATCAATTGTGCCAAACTGCGCATGCGATAACGCATTGTTTATCCAACATTATTCTGATAGTATGTATAAGATTATTGACTTGATTGGTGATGAAAACGGTGAGTTAATTTACCGAATTTTGCACGATGATTTTAAACTTGAGCAAGTCGCTGATATGGATGCATCGCAACTGTGTCCAAGTATTATGCGTGCTGAAAGGGAACAAGTTGAATTGCGACGCGCGCAAAAAATAACTCAAAAGGTATCGCATTCTTATACTTGTCGCAAATGTGGCGGACATTCGACGATAACTCATGAAAAGCAAACGCGCTGCTCTGATGAAGCTCCAACAATTTTCATTCAATGTACTGATTGTTCGCAAAAATGGTCTGTTAATGGATAAATTAATGATGAAAATCGATTGGACCAGATTCCATTGTTATCTCTTCAATTGCACGCTCTAAATATCGCGATTTTTTTGCTTTTGTGAGAAATGATACAACAAGACGCGTCATTCGCAAGCGTTTTCGCTCGCACAGTCTTGGATGCTCGCGTGCACATTGATGAAGCGGCAACATTGACACATAATAGTTATTACCAATTAAGAATACGAAATCAAATGAATTTGGATAAACTATAGTAATCCGCACTAAACACACAGCTATTTGCGCAAGCATAAAATGCGTCAATATTGATCCACCTTGTATTTTATTATTATATAGTTCAGGTTGCATGCAATATGGATCATCAATATACTCAATCGGATGTGATATAATTTCGCGATGTTTGAATGGTAAAACATTATTAATATCAATAATTATGATCAGAGTTCGATCATCATTATAATCAAGCAAATTATAATCTAATAATCGCGATCCATTATAAGAAATAATGTTCGATGGCGTAAAACGAACATCAATTCCGCATATTTTAATGATCACGGGCTCTTTTAATTTATCAAGTTCGGCACTCAAAGAGTGTTCGGGTTTTAATATTATTACCGCCATATGTATATAACGTAATACTGATATTCAATTTGCGCACGAATGAGTAAGCAAGTTGATTATGACGCAGAAGTTAAAAAACTTTTAAAATGCGATGGAATCGCGTATTTAACGCAAAAAATAGTTTCATCATCCGCATTTACATCTTATGGAAATTCGGCAAATTATATTTGCGCTGTCGGGCCGTATAAGTTTTTCATAAAACTCGCACCGCATACTGTATCTGAATCTACAATGTGGAAATATCCAAAAATAGCAACAGACGCTTCTGCCGAAATTGAAACAAATGTCATGCGAGCGATTAAAACGCGTATTATTGATGCAAATATAACGCCTCATTTTGTTGAATTATTGGCAGTTGTTCGATGCGATAATATCGAGAAATACATAACTGATAAAAAAGCATGCACACAACAACATTTGCGAAAAATTCAGCCAACATCTTATCCGCAAAGCGTGTTGTGTTCATTTGTTGAACTTGTCAAAAATAATCGCGTGTTAAATAAATTTTCGCTTGTTTTTAGCGAGTGCTGCGAAATTGATTTATTTAATTTTATTCTACAACACTTACCCGTATTGGAATCGGAACGCGATATGATGATTATATCAATAATATTTCAAGTGTATTACACGTTGGCAGCAGTACAACATATTTGGGCGGGTTTTTATCACGGTGATTTATTTGTGCGCAATATTATGTTAAAAATGGGAAATGATGATCTAACAACATTACATAGTCTGCATTATTTGCGATATGTTTATCGCGGACATGTATGGAATGTTCCGTATTATGGTTTTTATGTAAAAATTATTGATTTTGGTCACGCAGAGATAAGAGAAGAAGGAATTATTAACACATTCGTTAAACGTCCCAGCGATATAAAAGTTGCCGATCATATTACATTTATTATCAATATTGAAACTATTTTTAATTCTTATTTTCAAAAACCGTCGCAAACATTAAATAACATACTAAATGCCCTCAATCTTCTTAGACTGTCCACAGATGTTTCAAATAGTATATTACATGATCACGCTAGTACATTTAGATCACCGAGTTCCGCGTTATTACTTCACGTTTTCAATATGTTTGAAACTTCCGTCGATGATAATCTTGTATTACATGAATATATAACACCTGATTAATGAGATAATGATTGTTCTTATAGGCATAATAATCGCATTTATTATTTATGTATTAACCGGAAAAAAGTATGAACAACATGTAGAATTATCAGATATGGTTAATATTAAGCATGATGTTAGTACATCGCCGTATCATTATCAAATACAACCCCAAATACACGAGCCAATTGCGGAACAGCCGCAACCGCAACCACAACCACAACCACAGCCGCAACCACAGCCGCAACCACAAATTAAAGAAACTAAACAAATATCCAAAAGAAAAAACGTTAGATTTACACCCACAATTAACGTACGCTCATTCAATGTAAATGATGGCGAAATTGTTGAACAATATGTAAGACAAATATAGGATAGGCTTACGTTTTCATAATGTCGGCAATATATCAATCACTTGATGAAGCACTTACATTATTATCCAAAATTTCCCAAACAAAAGGAGAACAATTTCGCACCATCGCATATGAACGAGCGCGTGTTTTTCCTGATGATGCGGGAGATCATATTCGCACAAAAATAAAAGAATATCGCAAAACTGGACATATTAAAGAGCTTGATGAACTTTTACAAAATCGCAATATTATCGCGGCAATGGATTTTAATACAATTCTTGGTTTTGGACCAGTAATTATTAATTCATTAATAGCGCAGGGAATAACATCTCGCGAACAAATTATTAGTACGACACAACGCGGAAAATTAAAATTATCGCGTGTTCAACGTCTGGGTTTAACATATTATGAAGACTTGCATAAGAAAATTCCACGTTCAAATGTTCGGCGAGCGTCTGAAAATATATTTGTTGCTATTAATATCGCCATTGCGCAAGTTATTAAGCAATTACATCGCGATATAAGTTTATATATCGATATCGCGGGATCATACAGACGCGGAATGCCTGAATCAAATGATATTGATATTCTCGTATCGGTTACGAAAAAATTACCAGATGACGTTGCGCAATATATGAAAGATCATTTTTTATATATGATACACTCTGTTATGAAAAATCGCGATGATTTTATAGATTTTATTGTTATCGGAAAACAAAAATATTCATTCCTGTTTTTCTTTGAATGGGTTATGCACATTGATATTATATACGCGCCGTATGAATCATACTATCCCGCTTTGTTGTATTTTACAGGATCGCAACGTTTTAACATTTGGATGCGTGAATTTTGCAAAAAAAATGGATTTACACTCAATCAAAATAGATTAGAAAAAAATGGAGTTGCTATTGAAGTAAATTGTGAGGAAGATATTTTTAAAGCAATTGGTACGAATTATGTTGCACCAACATTGCGAGTTTGACGACTTTATCGCAAGTGCGAATCTCCCCCGCCTGATTTTTCAAGCTGCTGAACAACAATTTCACGGCCTCCATTAAACCACCATATAATTGCACCACCAAGTAAAGCGACAACTATTACGATAATTATCGTTGTAATCATTCCCATAGAAAGCCCGCCTGACGCCGATTGCGATGTTTCTTTTTTCGCAGTTGTTGAACTTTCGGTAGAAACATCCATAATTGTTTTCGCCATTGCCTTGGAAATTTGACTTGCAAGGAGTTCAACTTGCACGTATTGACTTATATCTGAAATATTAACATCGCGATCTGCAGAGACCGGTAATTCAATAGTTTGCGATCCGATAATATTTTGCACATCTTCAATAAACTGTTCATGCGTATAACTATTCATAATTCTATTCACTGCGGAATTCGCAACATTTGATTTACTTGCATTGCTTGATAAACTCGCACCAAGAATAAGTTGATGATCTACCGTTTGATTATCTTTTGCAGCCGCATCAAGCGATGTTGTCATTATTGATTTAAGTGTTGTTTCATCAACATTATCAATAAATTTCTTAATATCAATATTTACAACCATTTTTTGCTTAACGTTCGAAATATTCGCATCACGACCCGCTTTGACAATAATTTTAATAAGTTGTGTCGCATTCACATTACTTACTGATCGTTGAGATATTTTTACTAACTGCTGATTAATATTTTCACTTAATGTCTCATTAATGATGTTGAATGTTGATTCATTTTTTGATGCACCAATGCCCATTTTTACCACGCGTATATATAGCACTAATAAAAATGTCGCAGACACAAAAGGTGACAGATGAAGCAATAGTTGAATGCAAAAAAATGACAGCGCGATTGTCAGAAATTATATCTTCTCGCGAATTACAACAACGTCAATTTGATGAAAGAATGTCGGAATATCAACGAAAAAAAGGTATCCACAACATGGCGCAGATAGAATACAATAGGCATTGTTCGGACGGTTGTCAATTTGGTGGTGTACAGACTAAAGGTTGTCATCCAATGTGCACAAATTGGATTTATCTTAATCCGGAACCAATTCAACCTCCCGCACCAGTATATCCCGATTTAGGTGCATTTGCATGCACGATTTGCTCGCAAAATGTAGATGTAAGTGCTCTTGCGTCTCATGATGTTAATATCGCGCGCAAAGCACTTGAACAACAAATGTCATGCGTTACTAATCTAAATGCAAAAGCTGAAATAAATAAAAATACACAACCCGCATCAACACCGACATCCAAACCTACATCAAAGCCGACAACATCAAAGCCGACAACATCAAAAAATACGGGTGGCTTAACATCTACGCAATGGATAATAATCGGTATTGTTATGTTTGTTATTATCATGGCTATTGGTGGAATTATTATTTGGTTATTCATTTTTCCGCCGACATCTGGCGGATTTGCTGATGATTTTGGAGTCGATATTGATAATGAGGACTGGTGATAAAATATAACATACTATCTTTTTTGAATTACGCAAGATAAGTATATAATAACACGCCATGGAAATTGCGTTTTTACGCGCGCGTCTTGACACATCGTATAGATGCGAATTCTTGCGAATATTGGCAAGTAAGATGCGTGGGCGCGATAATGTGGATATGCGACAATTTATCATTAACATGTTTGTTGGATATGTATGTATTCCGCAGTCATTTATTGAACTTGAAGCGGCGTGTGATAATGGATCAGATGGTGAAGTTTGTCAGCGCGTGCAAGAATTATTCGGACAAAAGTGGTTTCCGATTGTTGAAACTTGGAATTCGTTCAAATACTTTACTATAAATCAACAAATTCCACCCCAACAACAAGCTTTCGCGGATATTTATCAAGAAGCTGAAACTGGGAATTATGCATTGGCATTCGCGCGCGCGAGTTGTGCAAATGTCAAAATACTTTGCAAAAAAATCGCACAACTACGCCAATTTCGCAAATCGTTGCGCCAGTGGTTCCCAAAAAGTGATAGAATTCTTCAAGCGCGCGTAAATATGTTTCTTATTACTTGCGCAATACAATTGCTTGATCCACGCCCCGATACTATTGAGCCTGATTATTGCTATAATTCGCTAAATGCTGACATGGCGCGAATTGTTAATGATGATGAAATAAAAATAAAACTACTGTCTGCGATTATTTGCAATGTTCAAATAAAAATTATCACATCAATAACATTTGGCAGACAACTTGTTAATTCTGCGCGTAATATTTTAAATGATATTTCTTTTGATTCTGAACTTGAATTGACAAACGCATTTGCGTCTAATTACGCGGTTATTAGTAAGCCGTTAAGCATGCATGATGTGTTGCAAATGGAGAATATGACAAGGATTGCAACATTACGCGTTGGAACAAATATTTGTTTCAATAAGATTGACAAAAAATATTTTGTTGTTCATGGACCATTAAGTATAGACGATGCGCGAAAATATGTTAATATTTGTAATATCGCGCGATTTTTACTCGTTCCACGAAGTAATGACTCAATATGTATCGCGCGTAATATGGGTGATGAAACGTTATTTATTGCGATGCATCTGCCATATATGATAAATCTCGCAATTATGGATGAACCTAACCTACTTGAAGCAATTGATTTAATGACAGATCCACACATAATATTAACAAGAATAAATACACTGCGTTGTACATTACAAATGGGAAACGTATTTGTTGGCGCTAAGCGGGCATATGTGCTTAATTGCTTGTGGCATTTTATTATGAACATTTCAGTTTGCGGAAGCGTATCAACTGATATAATGGTATCTCGCGAAGGAAGAATTTTTAGTTTTAATGAATATCCGCATCACGCAAATGCAGAATATATACATGGAGCACGCATTGCTCATAGTGATGTTATGGATGAATTTATGAGTGATATTATATTCTATTCAACAATCACGCACAAATGGTCACAAAAATTATGCGAACTCGCAAAAATTGAAGCAACTGCAGTAAATTCGCAAAAATGGCAAACGCGCGCGAACGACACTGGTATAACGGCGCAATATTTGTTCCAATGCGCTGATCGCGCAACATTTTGCCCGCAAATATGGGCAGCCTTTGTTCGCTCTAAATAAATAATATGTACATGCAATTTTATTTTTTATGATATCCATACGCGATTATGCATCATATGATATCACCAATTAAAATAACATATTTACTCTATATACGAAATCGCAAACTTAATGTCTGAACCCGCAACGAGCGCAAGCGCGAAGGATAAGATTATTGATATTGGCGAAGTTGAGGCGGCGATTGAAGCCAATGTTCAAAAATCGCTTGATAGTTTTGACGCGTGGAAAGTAGTTGAAAAACTTCGCGCGCAAGAGAAAAATCCATGCACGCGCGAAAAACATAATTGCAATATGGATGGCGAAATTAAAAATATGTGTTTGGGATGTATTATGTACCGCAATATTGTTCTCAATCGTTCTACCGTGCCAGTTGGTGGGCGTTCAGATATTTGCGATTATTTTGCAACCAACATTGTTGCTCCATTGATTCTCGCGTTCGCAAAAGAATCAAACTGGCTTTCTCCAATGTCCGAACTATCGGGGCGTTGGTTTATCAAATACCCAATTACGTATGCATCTCGACCAACATCATCACTTGTGCCAGATGTACAAGTTATGGTACGACGCAATAAAATTAGGATTTATGAAGCGGAAGATCTTTTAAAACAATTTAGTGTAACTGGCGAAAATGTTGAAAAATTATTTGACCATATCAATAACCCTTGGACAACAAATGCAGGTGGTAAAATTTATATTCTTGATGAATTTCTTGATACACTGGGACCTATCCACACGATTGCACAAAAAATGTGTCAGTTAGGATTGGAGAGTATTTCATTTGCGGATTTGATTAACGGCGCGAAATTATTTATTGAAAGTCAGTAAATACAATTTAGTTGCGCAAATTATATTTTTTAATTAAAATTGAATAATATTATTGTAATATATTCTACAGAAAACAAATGGACGCGAATAGCGATAAAACTGCATCTGATGAGAGTGGTGGGCAAAAAAATATTTGCGAAGCAACGCCCACAAAACCCAGATCGCGATACGTAATGCGTAAAGAATTTAAAGACGAAAAGTGGCGAGCCTGCAATAACATTTTTGACAGGCATTTACCAAGTGTCCGTATCGCGTACAACACTATGATGAGTAAAATGCGCAATGGTGGATGGTGTGTTGATGAGATTCAAATACTCGCGAGTATGCTTTCTGCTGATGAGCTGATAATATTGTACGAATCAGCAATTCTGCACACTGCATACACGCGCCAACAGCCAACGCCAATGGGTGGATATTGTATTCATGTCGCAGCGCCATTGACCTCGGCAGCTCCGCAATACAATTGGCGATGATTTAAAATCGCGCGATCGTGCGCGATTCAGTTTCTTTTTTATGATAATTTGCAAAATTATACGGCGAGTAATATATTTTTGTTGATACGCGCATTTTGTAAAAAAATGATTGCGATCGTTGTTATGATTATTGTGACAATTATTGTTCTCTTAGTAGTAATTGGTTTGACAGCAACGATAACAGTTTTCGTAACAAAAAAAGAAGATATTGAAAATGTCGCAAATATTTCAAAAAAGTATCCCCAACAATTATATAAAGATTAAATAGTATGATTGCGCTGCAACTTCTTGCTGGTATCATTGCAGGTACTGTTATCGTATTGGTAATTCTTATTCTCATTACCATTATTGTTGTTAAAACTCGCCAAAATTCTTTCTCGGTTCCGCGTACGGCGACGCGATTTTTGCGAAATAGAATAAGTTTTGTTCCGCGTAGATAAAAAAATACACATTTTGAGCACTCGCTCAATATTATTCATTCTGCGTTTATTCGGTAATCATATTGATCACTGCGAACAACAATTTCGCGATATGCGAGCAAACTTTGCGTTTCTTTATGGCCAATGACGGATGTATTGATTTGTTCGCTGTAACCTCGTTGAATTATCCAATGCAAAATAACTGCTGTCGTCAATTGTGATTCATCCGTGCGATGATACCAATCAAAATATTTTTTTGCATTTAGGCCAGTATCTTTCATTATGCTTTTGCGTTTATTTACTCCGATGTGATAATCAATAATGCGAATTAACTCATCTTGAATATCGTGTATATTGCGAGCTGGTGGAATTATGTTTAATTTTTTGCATGATGGTGATGGCGATAACGTTTTTGTTACAATTTGTAAATTCTGTGATGGCACTGGTTCAGATACGGGCGCGGGTTTTGATTTTTGCGGATGCGGTTTATCTACCAAAGGAGTTGCTATATACGGAATAACTGTTTTTGTTGCAGCAATTATTTTTAATTGTATCATAAACTCATCAACGCTGGAGTTGCCATAATTTATAATGCAAGGATAGATAGTTTTAATGGATGATATCCCCATTGTCTCAATCACAATACGCATCATACATAGTAACACGCAACGTATATCGGTGCATGACAATGTGCGAATGAATATCACATTTCCGAATTTAAGCAAGAAATCAAAGATGGTGGTTTCCCTTTGCATAATGATAACAAAAATTGATGATTGATGTGGCTGAATGCATTTTAATAATTTTACCGGAAATCGCGAATCAATCAAATAAAGTTGTGTTGATCCATCAACGGCGATGGTATTTGCGATACTGCATGATGATGAGTTGAAAATATATTTGGTTGTTGATGGTGGTTCATCGCTATTAATTAGGTTGTCGACAAGTTTCATAAGTTCTTGATCGTCCATTTCGCGTGTGTATATATCTAAAAAAACACACTTTCATTTTTAGTACATCGAAGGAAAATTCGGGCATGTGTTGGAAATATCTGTATATGATGATACATATATAATATCTGTAGCAACATCACTTGGATGTATTATCGATTGTATTGCGTAATCATCATCTTGCATGGTTTTATTTCTACAATACACATACGGTACGCCAAATGTTGCACATATAAGTTGTAACATATAATCTTCTGTAATAACTGTTACCGGATGATTCATAGGGTAAAATTTACCGTCAAACGCGAGTCCTAAATCACCCCAGTGTTTTGAACTTAACTCAGCATATACGCGAAGTGTATCGTAAGAATATATTTTTGTGAGTTCGCATGGACTGATGGGCTGACTATTACATAAATTAACCCAATTAGTTATAATAGAATTATTGATTTTACGCGCAGAGTTATACGCGCGAGTAATTGTTCTATCCCGGTCAAATATGAAGGTAAAGGTACAGATTGTATATTCGGTATTATTTTCTGTGTATATCTCTGTATCTGTACCACGATAAGCTAATATGCAATTCATAAGTAGTTTTTCTCCAAAATTGACACTAATATCAATTTGTCCAACAAGTGCCATATCATACGTATTGACATCGACGTCATCTTCTTCACCGTGCTCAATATGTTCAGCACACGTAGCAATAGTTGCAACCCTATACACTGAATCATCATCATTAATTTGTGCGCGAAAATTAAATATGTTTAATAAATCAATCTCTGCTTTTTTTAAGTTTTCACTCGAGTTTCGGCTCGGAATATTAGGTATAATATTTTCAACCACTTGACCATATGCGCAATTTGTATCTAATGATCCCTGATCGTATAAAATGGATGGTGTTAAAAGTGGCTTTAGATTGCAATATTTGCAGATTATCCGTTTATTATCTCTCATGCGTTGGCAATTATCATTAATTACATGATCTGTGATGCGTACATTTTCGGTCTTAATATTTCTAAGAAATGCAGCAATTGCAACTGAAACTAATTGATTATTGAATGGTTTCAACATTTCCCATACAACGTGTGTGATTTTTTGCTCAATGCTAATCGCGGTTTCATACTGGGATATCCCGCTCACATTCACTATCCAATTAGTATAAAGCGCTAGAGTTGCTTTAATCTTATCTTCCGTAATCATGGCATGTCTCTCGTTTGTATCATACGCGTCATGTAGTATATCAAGTATTTGAATACAAATGTATTCTAATGAGCGTCGTTCGGATAAATAAATAACGTTACGCCATCTTGCAGGCGTAAAAGTTTTAAATGGGTTAAGCCACTTGTACATTTATGAACTTATATATTTTACATTTATTTTTATCGTGTTAATATATTTTAAATGCATCCTGTAGCTATCGTTTTTCTCGTTTTATTATTTATATATATTGGTCTTGCGGTTTTTGCAAGGTTTTGGTATCGCAGTGATGGGTATAGTCCAATAAGATTTACGGACAAATCGCGTATTAGACGAATGTAATGAAACTCATCATATTTTTTTTGCAAAATTCGCCTATAAATATAAAGTTTCCATATGGAAATTCCATCAAGGAGATGTTATTCTTTATTTGATTGCCAAGAAGCGGGACACTTACCCGGTTCGCAAAAGATGTGTGCGGGTTGCATAGGTAATTTCAATTCACTTGCGCGTGGAAATGAATATTTACCCACTGCCCGCACAAAGAGTAATATAATTAACAAAATATTTGCCATGGATAGCGAGTGTTGCCAATACATTAACCACTCAAAAATTGCAACATTCTTGCGGGATCGCAAACATAAACGCCAACAAAGTAATGACAAAAAAGGAGTTGCGATATATGATGAATTATTAGCGAATTGCAGTAATATTGATATAATGCTTCTTGATTGTGCATTAGTTAGTGCGGAAATTATTGATTATCTATCACATCAAGATTTATATATCATCGCGCAGCATTATGGTATATGCGATGTTGAAACATCAATAAATGATTTAAAACTAATGGTGGCGCGTGGGCAATTAATAACATTTCGCGAAATATCGCACGCGGGTATTGCGTGGCATATTCTTGAGGAAAGAAGTGGTATGCCGGCTGTGGAAATTTATAATAAAATGGTTTGCGGTATGAATGAATTGAAAAAAAGATTAACAACGCTATAGCGTATGTATGTTATATATAATTATGAATATGAATATAAAAGTATTCGCAAATAATATCGATGAGTATTAAATCAATAACTATTTATGACGAGTGTGACACTGAACATATTCTCGATGGATTTAATACGGAAATAACTACCGTGCCAAATATGTTCGCGCGGCAGTTATTGTTGGAGCAAATTGGCAATACAATTGAAAATGTTTTTGGAAAATGTGACAATGATTGCGCGATTTTTGAGCCGGTATTTCCGTTTTTGGATGAAATTAACGTTGTTTATATCGTTCTTCATTTTCCAGTTATAAATACAATCATTGCTCGCGTTGAAATGAATTGCATACTTTCCGTTGCATCATTATATCTCGCGCATGCAACAACATTAAAAATTGTATCATCAATCGCGCAATGCGAAGCCAACTTGTTCACACACGATAATATTTTAATACATAATCACGCAAATCGCAATATTATATGTTATGATTTGGATGAAATATATTACACGGGAAATCATACCATAAAAATGGATAATGAACATCGCATTATGTTTTTGCTTGAATGCGCGCGGATGTGCAATTCTAATTAAATTGAATATATAATAATATAATATTATCGCGATGGTGTCGGATCATTTAAGCTTTATTTGCATTGTTGGACGCGCGTATAGCGGTAAAGATACTGCTGCAGATTATATAGTTGCGCAGTACAATAAACACAGGGAACGTTACGCAATAAAAATCGCGCTCGCCGATTTATTAAAAACAGTTTGTCGCGAGTTGATAAAAATGTTTTACGGAATTAATATTCCAGTTGCGGAATTTTACGATCAAGAAGCGAAAGATCGCATACGTTATGATATGCCTAATTTTTGTGGAAAACCTTTTACATTGCGTGCGGTTTTGCAACAAGTTGGGACAGAAATATTTCGTAATTACTTATGGGAAACAATTTGGTGCGAATATGTTGAAAAATTATTTGTCGCGCGAAGTAATTATAAAATTATTGTAATAAGTGATATTAGACGCCAAGATGAATTGGATTACTTTGCGAAATTTGAGCACGTCACATCAATTTGCATAAAACGCGATAAAGCGTATATTGCCACGTCACACGATAGTGAAGCAAACATTGAACAAATAAAAGTTAAACACGAAGTCGCAAACATTGGAACTATTCCAGAATTATACGCGCAACTTGAGGAAATAATTCGCAAAGACGCAGATATTGAACACACGTTTATCGGATAAAATTGAAATTGTATTTTTTATTACATACCGATATCATGGCAAGTGTTCCAAATATTCAGAAACAACGCGAGCAACCTGAAACAGCTCGCGCGGGTTTTCCTTGGTCTGATGATGAAAATCGCAATTTGCGCGAAAAAATAAATACAACACCATTTCCATTATTAAATCAAGAGTGGTATGAAAAAGTCGCACAAGAACATCGTCGCACCCCACACGCAATATATTCGCATATCTTGTATTTAGCAGTTGATATGTTGGTTCCAGATGCGTCAAATCTTCGCGAAATTGCAGCTTGTATGAGAATACCAACTGAAGAATTGCAAAAAGCATATTATAAAAAACACACGCCAAAAAAAACGCGAACAACATTACGCAATAAGATGTTGGCACATTGCACACATCTTGAAAAAAATTTAGACAGTATGAAACAAGAAATTGCGGATTTGCGTGCGGTAATTGAAAAACTTGATTGTTGAGCGTAATTAAAAAATATATATTTTTTAATCACACGCTTGAGCATCTTGCGCGCTTGCGTGGAATTTGCGGTTCATCATTTTCAGTATCGCAATCACTGATGTCTGGTTTAATATAATATGGTAACAAATTGGGATGTTGTTTATAAATTTGCACGCGATCAGCAAATATTTTTGCGACAACAGCAATCGCTACTTTAATTTTTCCACATCGTTCGAAATTCGCACATGTGGTGCAAAGCAAAATTGCGATTTTGTTCCTATGATTAATAGAACTCGCGTAGCAAACACATGCTGCATTACGCTTGCAGCCCAATAGCGCACATTTTATCATTTTCTTTGGATGATGCGTGATTTCTCGCCATGCGTACAGCGCTATATCCGCATCATTGCGAGGTATTTGTATAACATTGAATATATAATCGCATCTAAGCATAAATGTGTCTATCACGCGTTCTTTCGTCATTTGCGAGTATAATTGTAAACGCAACCACGATGGTATATTGTATGTATTTGCTAATTCATTTTTTACAAATTACGACGCGCAAATCGCGAAAAAAAGAAATCATTTTGAAAAGTGAATGATAACGTACAAGTGATCGCGAATGAGCGTGAGATTTCTCAAAAACGCATCAGCGTCGTTTTTGAACTCAAGAAATCGCGCATATGCGCAATTTACAGCGTCAATTAAACGTTGTTGATTTACTGGATTGGATTCGTCTTCGCGCAATGTACGATAATTGCATTTTGAACACTCGTGGTATGTAATGTCGTTTGGTATTGGGCGGTATGCAGCGCCGGTTGCATCCCACATCATGGCAAATATTGCATATTCGCGCGTGTATCTTTGATGATCTCTGTCAAAAACAACAATCGTGTGTTCGATGTCATACAAAGACAATTCGTTTTTGTAAGTGCGAATCTGGATATTGAAACATTCCATACTGATATCGGCACGCATCTTCAGCAGCGGAAACGCTTGCAAAAGATTGCGTAAATGATGGGTATCCGCGTTGCGAAGAAAAATTAGAAACTCTTTATGAACGTTGTACAATACAAGCTTGTTCAAAAATTCATTGATATGTTCATCCATGACGCATTTGTGTAACTTACTACACATAAATTCATTTTTATTGAACTAACAAAAGAATTTACACCATTCGCTATTAGTATGTATTGCGTATCGTTCTATATAAGATTTACCATTTTTAAGGAATACACGCGCGCGACTATGCAACATATTATTATGAGTTAATAATATTGAATTTGTTTTATATGTATCGCCATCTAAATGCAATGGCATACATCGCAATAGACACACATAACATAATTGTTTATGTTCAGCGCATTCACATTGTGGTAAATCACGCATATTACAATTACATAAGATGCAATTCATTATATTGAGAAGATTGACAATTCAAAAAATATATCGCAACATTGTTAAAATTATTAACTTGTTTGCAATATTGGAACTAATAATTCTAACATCGCAAGTGATGTATTTTGTGATTTAACAATCGCGGTGAGTTTTGTTACGAGATTATGAGTGAATTTGTACAATGCGATATCCAATTTGTTAATCATAAATTCGGATATTTCGAACGGATCTAACTGTATTGCTAATAATATGCGCTGTATGCATTCAACACCGGGTTGCGCGCATGTAATAGAATAGTCTTTTGGTCCGCGTATTTGTCCATCACAATATCTCTCAATGAAATAACCAAGAAAATTATGATAATAGTGTTTAAGTAATTGCGGGCGATATTGCGGATATTCGCTGGTAATCGCGTCAATAAGTTTGTGATATTTTTTAATTTCTTGTGATAAGCGATCAACAAACACATAATCTCGCGCAATGTTTTTTAATGACGCGATTTGGCGGGCATGTTCGCGCATTTCATCCGGCGGCGGCGCCATTTCAACATCTTGCGAATATGTTTGCGCGATTGATGCTGCATCAGATTGCATTGTAAAAATGCGTTCTTGATAAATACATATGTTATATATGTAAAATTCAAATGTTAAAAAAACATGATAACTCTATTTCAGCAATGCATCTTCTTCCTGAAGACGTAATGCAAGCTCTTCATCTTTCTTAAGCTGAGCTGCAAGTTTTTCTTCATCGGCAAAGCATTGCGCGATTTCGCGATCGCGTGATGTATCAATGTACTCGCGCAATATGTGATGGATGTCAGGTTTGGCTGATTGTGGGCAAATGGTTGCACTATTCTTTGCGAAAGCTGCTAACATTTTGAACATAAAGATATTTTCATGTACATGATTTTCGCCGAACTGATTGCGGAGTTCGCCCAGCTTTTTCATGATTGCGCCAGTTGTATGGTTATGTTCAAATATTTCGCGCAATAACGCATTGCAAACAAAATCCAAGGTCTCATCCATAAACTCAAAATTCTCCATTTGAGTATGTTATCGCCGTGTAGAATGTATTAACCTATTAATATTCATTTTTAATGATATACACGCGCGCGAAATGGCAAATAAACCAGGCATTAATTATTCAGAAATTCGCGCAAAACTCAAAACCTATGATATTATTGGTTTTCGCGGAAGTGATTTTGTTGCGGATGGCATAAGCAATATGGAAAAAAAATACGTTGGTGAAAACTATATTACGCACGTTGGTATGATTATTCGCGCATGCGATTTACCCGGCGAATCGCCGCAATACAGCGCGGATAAAATTTACATATTGGAATCAACAGCATCTGGCGCAGAGGATAATATTCTCGCGCAATTTGTAGGTACGGTTCCTTCTGTGATAGATAATAAAGGACATTTTGGAGTCCAGCTTCGCGACATGGATATTCTTATTTTGCAGTATGATATGCCCGAAAAATCGCGTTTGCTTTGGCTTCCATTGAAAGATAGCATACCGCGTCCGCAAGCAAACTCCGCAACGCTTCAAACAATATTAAACAAGTATATAGGTGTTTTTTATGATGGAAGTCCTATTAATTTAGTGGCTGCGATTAATCCAAAAGTGCGATGTCTGCGCGATAATTGTGTTTTCAAAACATTGCGCGATTTATGCTGCGGATGTATTTGTGGAACAAAACCGAGCGAATGGATGTTTTGTTCCGAATTGGTTGCGCAAATTTACGTAGATATTGGAATTTTTACAATTGATATTAATCCATCGGATGTATTGCCTGTTGATTTTCTTCCTCGCGATAGTTCAACAACAATGGATGCCGATGGTAAAGTGCCGCAAATATTTGATGAGCCTGTCAAATTTCATAAAAATGCATAATATTATCACCACGCGCTGTCAAAATGCAAAAAAATACATTTTTTCACTAATAAGTGCTCAACTTGTCAAAAATATCACTATCGCAAGGAGCTGGGCGAACTTGATGAACTTCCTCCCAAATATCGCGCAAATAGAGTACAACATTTGCGAAATCGTGTGGTTGTTGGTGCGGATTTACACGCCATTTTTTCATGATGGAAGAAACTGCGCAGAAGTCGGCGTTTATCATATAATTCACAACATGTACAGAATCAGCATGCGTAATGTTGTAATGTTGGCACACAGATACAACGTTTTCAGTCGCGCTCATTTTGCTTTAATTGCGTGTGCGTTTTGTAATATTTAAAAACATGATATTCATTTTTTTAATTTGATGATACATCGCAACTTTGATTATCGGGCGTGCTTCTACGATAAATTCTTTCAAAAAGAGTATGATTTCCATTACGCAATCCATTTACGCGATCCGATATATATTTGCGCAACGCCAATAACACTGGAACATCATTTTCATTTGCGTAAGAAGGCGGGCATGATACAGAACGTTGTAAATTTGGCGATGTATTCATTGTTGCTGATATTTGTGAATGTGTGATAAAAATTTGAATTTCAATTTTATATGGTATATTTAACCAACATGTCTTGCACTGCTTGCAAAAACACAATTGATAATTTATGTTATGTTCTTCCATGCGGACATCGATATCATACTGCGTGTCTTGCGCGCAAAACCAACAATCAATTGAGCGCGTCACCGTGTGACAAATGTCATTTGCTCTACACACAACAAACTATCATTGTTGAAAATTCGCACATTCAAATCGCATTGGCGAGTATTTGTGATATGTATTTGACAATAGTCGCGTATTGTGTTATGATGTCGTGATTTGTTTTTTTATTGTATCTCCATTTCGCGCGTTCAATAAATAAAACACGCTGCGAATGCGTAAATGCGATTGTCAAAAGGTCTTATATAAGTATATTCTTTGCGATAAATGAGTCGCTCTGTTTGGCTCGTAAGCGGCAATATAGTATCTATTGTTTTGTGAATATCGCAGCATAATTTTTGCATTATCTGTTCCGTGTCAATGAATTCATACATTTTGTGAAGACGATCACATATGCGTGTCATTTCGCTGTTGATACTTTTTTCTGCTGTGTCATCTGTAGACATATCAACATGAAAAACATCACACAATCCCGTTATGAGTGGATACAAACTTTCATCTTCCATTCTATAAATTAGTTGGTCATCATTCATTGCATAAGTTATATATTTGATAACACTATTTCAACTTTATAACGCCAAATATGAAAGCCACGATAGTATAAAAATGAATATTTCGCGTACAAGATACAACCAACACAATGGATTTTGAGAAAATTAAAGAACAACTGGCAGCGTGTGGTCGCGTTGGTGATGAAATGGATAACAGTCGTCTATTTATTGAATTTGATAACGTTTATTCGCAAGACGGACGAAGATTTCTTAATTTGCAAACAATTGTTGTTCCATCGCGCGATCGCCAGAAAGGATTTGCAACAAAGATTGTAGAAATGGGCGAGGAAATTGCGCGAGATCACAAATATTGCGGAATTGTTGTTGGTCCGTTTGTGGAAAATGATAGCAAATATATTGCACGCATTTGTCGGCATCGACAATATCACAAATGTGTTCCGTTTTGCATGATAAAGCAATTTGATGAAACATTACCACAAATTACCACAATATTTGATACACCACAAATGTGTCTGCATATTTGCGGAACTTTTGTTTGTAAAAATATAAAAATTTTATGAGTGTTTGCCGGATATATATTTTTTTGATTACGCGCAATGATGAAAAGTAAAAAAATCATTTTCATATAAAAATGAATTTCATCATAATAATAGTATTATACACACTACATAAAACTATGGCGAAGCGCGACGCACTTCCTTCGGATATGAACACGGAGCCATCGCCTAAACGGTCAAAAACCACCGATGAATGCGCGACAAAAGTACATTTAACTCCATTATACTTTATCAGCGCGGCGTCTTGTTATGATACAAAACGTCCTGATGGCGGTTGGATGAAAACAGATGTGATTTTAAACGCAAAATACTGTGCCGCAACAATTGAGTATTTCATAAAGGAACTCATTCGCGATTCTTTTCGGCGCGCAAATAGGCTAAAACGTCCGTTTCTTCTCAACAATGATATTATTCTCGCGAGGTATGTCAAGGCCGATCTCGCAAATATTTTTGATTTTCAAAAGATGCAGTATTGTCTTGATAATTATAAAACCTGCGTGTTCAGCCACAAGTATCTCATAATGCAGTTCGTTCGCGAAAATGTTTCGCGAGAAAGTTGCTGCACGAGTATAAAAATGTCGCAAGTGATTTACTTTTGCGCATTGCTTGAAAGTCTCATCAGAGATTGCGCAACGTGTGATTGGAGTTATATTACGCCAGCCTCAAATTCAACACCATTTTCACGCATTGAAATAAAGAAGTTATCAGCGTTTGTTTATGAACAATTGCATCCGCAAACTATATAACTCGCAGCGAACAATAACATTTTTTTGCATTTTATAAAATGAATTATCGCAAATATCGTATATATTCAACGTAACTTAAATGCGCTATAGTTTATGCCGCTGATACATTAACATTACATAAAAATGAATTTATAGATAGTTATTACTACAAGATAAATGACCACGCAACCGCGTTTAACGGTTACGATTAATGAGGCAAAAGAAGAAATTATTTTCAACATTGAGCGCGGAATTGATTCATATTCGGGATCATATGATAAAACTGCCGCAAATACACATGATGGCGAAATTATCAACAGTGGAACATTTATGCGAGTTCTCAAAGCGGCTACAATCAAGCGACGCGATTATGTAATATCATTTTCACCCGACAATGGAAAGGCATTCATTGATATTGAACTTTCTGCAATTTGCGTTGATGAGGAACTTGTCGATAAATTGAGAATAATTTGCGCGCATGACGAGTATGACGAATCGCGCACAGAAGAACGCAAACTTCGCGTAAAATGTTGCGAATTGCGCGAAAGTATTGAATATTTGCGCGCGGAATTTGAGTTGGAACGTGCGATAAACATTTTTCAATCTAAATGGGGAACAATTCGCGCATGTGAAAGAGAACTCGTTATTGAACTGCTAAAACATCCGGAAATTTGTTTGCCTGCAGTTGGATGCGAATGGATACAACT
>Ga0172381_10000771_pt1 | contig 39435 bp, 61 predicted proteins | sample Leawel6488metaG_FD_119754 | JGI IMG/M metagenome (GOLD analysis project Ga0172381, IMG submission 119754) | Leachate microbial communities from a municipal landfill in Southern Ontario, Canada - Leachate well 64-88 metaG | ecosystem: Engineered > Solid waste > Landfill > Unclassified | place... | reverse complement strand
GTTGGCGTCGGCCACCGCGTCATCGAGTCGGTCCGGGGCCTCCTCGATCTGCTTGGCCGCGGCCCGAAGGATGGACGCCGCCGCCCGGGCCCGGTGCCGCTCCCGGATCTGCCGGGCGAGGTGCTCGATCGAGGTCGCGTGCTGCCCGTAGCCCTCTTCCGCGAGGTCCTGAATGAACGAGGCCGGACCCGACTCGGATATCGCCCGCAGGAGCTTCGCCCCGTCTTCGCCGAACCGGGCGTAGGCGGTGCGGGTGTCGTTCTCCGCGTCCGTCTCTCGGAGGTTCCCGTAGAGGGCACGGAACACCGGGTCCAGAGAATCCCCACCGTTGAGGATTGGCCGGACGATCGCGAGTAGGTCCGGGCGGTAGATCAGACCGCCGATGAGTTTTCGCTGGGTGTCCAGGTGTTCCGTCACCTATCCTCCGTGGTCTATAGCGCGAGATCCCCCGTGTAGATGTCCGCGACGCACCGAGCGAGAATGGCCACGCCCCCGTTGCTGGCGACCAGCCGCAGAAACTCCGCCTGCTCTGCCGTGGCGCTGCCCCGATTCGGCGCCTTGCACTCCACCGCCAGGAACCGCCCGTCCCGGAGCTGCCCGAGGATGTCCGCGCAGCCGGTGAACCCGAACGTGACGTACCGTTCCCCGATCCGTTGTGCACCGACGTTCATGCGGTGGACCCACGCGACCCGCGGATGCAGGCGCAGCGCGTGAAGCACGTCGCGGAGTACCGTTGACTCCGGTGTCGGGCCCTTGCGCCTCGGCGCTCGTGGTGTACCCAGCAGCGCATCGACCTGCTCGGGGAGGGCGCCTTGGGCACAGAGGGCGGCGCGGACTTGGGAGGAGGGGAGGCGGGTCATGCCATACCAGCCTTGGCCGCAGCACGCTTCTCTTTCCTGGCTCTGTTGTACTTGTCTCCGTTCTTGGCCCAATACTCTCGCAAGTAGTCTGGACAAGAGGCTCTCCACTTGGCACCCGCCATGCGCTTGCGCTTCTTGTCTCTGCAATTTCTACACGTAAGGAAGCGACGCTCTCGAAACCGAAACTCCCGAGGATGTTTGTGCTCGTGGCATACCATGCATAGGCGCATGTACTTCCCGGCGACGTCTTCCATCCCTACTCCCTCCACACCGTCAGCTCCGGCTCGTGCCGGGCGACTGAGTACACTCCGAGCAGTAAACGTCATCGTCGTTGATCTTCCAGCCGTGCAATCCTCCGTCGTCTACTCGTGAGCACGCTTTGCACATCCGGTGGACGGTGTGATCTTCTGGTCCGGTGCAAGCGAAGTAGAACCACGGCCAGTCGTACGGCTTGCGCGCAAGGTCCGAGTGTATACGTTCCCCGTCCGGCCTCCCCGGAGCGTGTGCCGCACATCCTTCTTCCCCGATCGCAGCTCCCGCCGCTTCCTTCGGCGCAGCTTCCGATTCCTTCGCGTCGTTGTCTTCATCGGCCATCTGTCCTCCTCACGTCCAATCCCTCCTGTAAACCAGCAGTTCCGGCTCCGGCTGCGCTACTTTCCACGGTCTCCATCCCGTCTCAGGCCGATGCCCGCTCCATCCCGACGGCATCGGGTTGACCTCGTCCGGCTCTGGCGTCTGTGCAACGACGCTCAGTTTCGCCAGTGTTTGCGCGTGCTTTCGTGCTGACTGCCAAGCGGCGGCCTCTAGGATGCAGTCGTCACAGTCCATGCGTGCCGCATGCTCGTGAACCACGCACCAGTTGACGCGCGGGTCCGCTCCGATCATCCAACGGCGGGCTGTGGCCTCAGCGTGGGTGGCATCGTATAGGTCTCGGGCGTCGTGGTAGGACTCCGGGTGATAACCCCTGGGGTGATCGATAATGGTGACGCGGACCGTGGGCGGTGGTGGAGGCTTGGGCACGCGCGTCCGAGAGATCCCGCAGCGCCGATCGTGGTCCTGCCGCCGGCAGACGGAGCAGGTACGAAGGACGCGCCCGCGCAGCAGGAAGCTGGAGCGATCCCGGATCACGTCGCAGTGGGTACAGCGCTTTCGGGACATCATGGCTTAGCGCCGAAGTGTTGATCGTAGGCTGAGTCCATTCGTTGGATCTCTGCCTGGCGTGCGGACGCGACGAATCGTGAAGAAGCGATCTCGTTCCTCACTTGGCTCGCAATCATGTCGGCAACCATGCTCAGATCACCCCGCGATTCGGACACCGCGCTCATCATCCGATCGTCCATGTCGATGATGATCCGGTACCGATCACCAGATCGATCGAACGTGACGCGGGACAGCTTATGGACTAGGCTTCGCGCGGTCTCGGCTACGCCATCCAAGTCTTTCTTGTGCGCCCGTGACACATAGGCCCGCTCTTCGATCCACTCTCTCCGCTTCGCCTCGTGCGTCTTTCGTAGCATCAGTGGCCAACGCATTATCCCCTCCCCCTGTATAACTGCACAACGTTTCCCCGCTGTTTCCGCGGTGTTTCCATCGCCGCCAGCTCGATCGTCAACCGGTCTCGACGTTCCGCGAGTCGGTCCCGCTCGGTGTCCAGCTCGGTCAGCTCCGCCAGCACGTTCCGCAGATCCCGGCGGAGCGCCTCGGGGGAGTTGGCGCGAATGGAGCGCCACCAGCGGCGGATCATGGCTGCACCTCCCGCAGCTTGGCCATGGCGGCGGTGTCTCTGATAGATGCCCACCTTCTCCCACTTACGGCGTTATACACAGTTCCAAGTTTGATTCCCAAGTGACGGCTTATCTTGGCACAAGACAGTCCTCCACGATGCATTCGACGCATGTTGATGACCATGGCGGCTGTGAGTACTCTTCCTCCGTGGCGCTCTCCCCTAGTGTCCGGCTGCCACAGCCTTCCCTTGCGGATTGCGTCCTGCATGTTGTCGGACGGTGTTCCAAGGAACAGGTGACTTGGACGGACACAGTTCGGGTTGTCGCAGTGGTGGCAGACGTACATCCCTTCTGGGATGGGGCCATGGTTGATTTCCCAGGCAGCCCTAGGTGCAGAAACGTGCTTGCGCCTATCTGGGTCCCATACCCTTCCTTTTCCGTTGTGGCGATTCTTCCCCCCGATCCACTTCCAGCACCCAGGACTCTTCACAGTCTTTGAGTCCATCTGCTCTTGTCGGGTCATCATCCCCTCCTTACCACGGCCACACCCTACTATCCGAACGTCAACGGTTCATTACGTTCCGCTGCCAATCGGAGCCCACTAACAAACGCCGCCGTCTTGTCGCGCCAGTTCCCGATGTGGCCTGTCGCGTCTCCAGATGGAAGCAATGGCAGCAGTGCCTCTAGCGCATCGGCAATCGGCCCACATCGCGACGATTCGATCTGTCCGTCACAATCGGAGTGGTTGAGAAGTTCGTGCAATGCGCTCGGCTTCAAGCAGTCCCACGAAATCGGCAATGTTTGCTCCAGGTCTTCGCGCTTGCTTTTCCACACATCACCGAGCGGTTTCTGCCCGAAATACAGCGTGCCGTACTCTTCCCCATCAAAGAACCCATCCATCAGGTCCAGCGGTGGCAGGCCAGCGACCTCGGCAAGCTTTCTCCTCCACCGCATGAATGCCGAGTACGCTCCGTGCCACGCATCATGTGAGCAGTCGAGTCCCATTGATCCCTCCTGTCACGGCCACACCCTGCGCACCCGCACCGTGGCCGTGGTGCTGGTGCTATCACCTCGACGCATGCACATCAGCTTCGGGAAACGTTTCGCACGCCAGCAGGTAACGCTCAACGAATTCGACCAAGCCCTCATAATCTCCCCATCCATTAGCCGGGTTGAGCTTCTTGAAGCGTTCGGGGTCGCTGCGAAGTAGCTCCAGGCCAGCCCGAAGCGGCTCGATCAGTTGTCGCGCCGTCGTGATTCCGATATCCTCCGGCCGCCAAAGGTGCTTGTAGATCCCCGCGGCTTCGGCCATCGTGCCGAGGTTGTGCGTGATGTTGTCGCTATACGCATCCTCCTCTTTCAATCCACTGGCAACTGCCGGCTCGCATCCGGGGTGCTTTTGGTCCCACTCCTCACGGCTGATTTCTCGGGTCCGTCCGGCCTCGCGAATGAAGATGCCGGACCCCGTCGCCGGGTGCCGCGTTCCATCCCGCAGGTACACGTCAAGACTCACAAGCCACCTCCACTTGTTAGAAGATCCTCTGAAACCTGACCCGCACCGTCGCCGGTGCCACCGGCGCGGGCGTGCGCAGTCGATAGACGCCGTTGACCCACGTCAGCCGGGGATACCCAGTGCCGACCCACACCGCGTAGACACCGGGCTTGAGGCCGGTGACGTAGCTGGTCGTCATCGGGTTGTTCCCGGCGTGGGACGGCCACGCCAGGAGCAGGCAGAGAGCGAAGACGAGACGGGTCATCATCTCATAAACTCCAGATCGCTGATCTTGATTCGACCGCATCGGCGACAGAAGACAATCCACAGATGCAGGTGTTCCCTTCCGTCGCTATCGACTGTGTATGTATCGACCTCTCTCCATTCGTGCCAGTCCAGAGCACACGCGAGCGCGGCGCGGGTCACTCGACACCTTCGGCCATGCGGGCGTACTGAAACATGTCCCGCCGACCGAGCCCCGACACCACGACAAATGCGGAGAAGTTCTCTACCTCTCTTCGAAACGCCAGGCATTTGGGGCCGATCGGCCTTCCCGGCCCGCGAAGTCTGACCGAGGTACAACCGCATTTCTCACACGACCAGTCCGGTCCGTAACTACCAGACTCGATCTTCAGACAACGGTACGCCCACCGCCCACAGCCACCACACACCCAGACCTCGGTGTACAGCAACTCGACTTTCATCCCGAACAATCCGAGCGCAGCGCGGGTCATCGGCTCACCCGGACCAATGCGGCGTCGCATGTGTTCTTCTTTGCAACCACTGGTGCATAAACATTCTTGTTGAATCCGATCGAGATCCCGCAACGCCGATAATATTGTGAGTACCATTCACACGCCAAACACGGGACGTCCCCTCGCTTGGCTTTGCGGTAGTTCTGGCCAAGACGTGTGGACCTACCCGCCTTCACCACCATCTCCCTCAGCGCGGCGCGGGTCATGTCCGTACCGCCAGCCACATACCGATGTAGACGAGTACCGTCACGGCGATGAACACACCCAGCACGGCTAGCATCTTTATCCAGCCGAAACAAACAACTCCCATGCCAATGAAGCCCCCAACCACGGCCCAGAGCAGCGTCGGGATGATACGGGAGCGGGTCATGGCTTCACCACTGCGCGGCATGGATCTCCCTCTTCTGCCCTGGCATCGACGGTTCCGCACGTATCGCAACGAGCGTGGACGTAAATCCACCCGCGGCGCGGGGACTTGAGGGTCATCTTGCCGGGGCATGGCTTCGGCTTCTTCGGCGCGATCACTTCCCACCCCCCGTATCTGGTTCTTCTGCGACACCCGCTTCCATCTCTTGTTCCTGCTCTTCTTGGCGTATGCATTCCGCTTCTCGTTCCTCAGCCCATGCGTCTTCTTGCTGGCGTTGCCGGATGCGCTCGGCTTCTCGACGTTGCGCGGCTTCTTCTTCCTCTCGTTCTTCGCGTCTCCGTTCTTCGTAGCGCCGATCATCTAGAACTCGCTGTGCATCCCGGACATTGTCGCGACTGTCGTCCCATCGGTGCTCGTCAATGTAGTGCCGCAACTCGTAATCTCTGCAGGAGCACGAGTACCGATCGCAGCGTGGGCACCTCATGTGGCACCCCCCGTCTCGGGCTCGGCGATGGTGAGCGGGCCGCACCACTGGGAGTGGTGCCAGTCCCTGCCGATTTGCCACTGAGAGACTCGTTCTATCTGCGGCATGCTGTATCCCTCTTTCTTCCGCAGGTAATCCCCCGGCACCTTCGGCGGCTCGCTGGTGTAGCGCAGCGTCAGGCGGGCGACCTCGCGGGTGAGTCGGTCCCGCTCGACCATGCTGTGGTGCTCGGTGTCTTCGAGCTTGCGGTGCGTGAGGGATAGTTCCCGCTGCGCCGTCGCGAGCTTGTCGCGCAGCTCCATGTTCTCCAATTGCAGGTCCGCGAGCTTCATCCCTTGGCGCAGATCGGAAGTGTCGCAGGTCAAGGTCACGGTCGGACCCTTCTCGGCCGGCCGGCAGGAGGGGCAGCCGGTCCACTCCGGGTATAGGAGCCACTGTCCGTTCTCGTGGTAGTAGGGAGAGGTACATTCTACGCAGAATCGTATGAGCGTAAAAGCATCTTCGGGGTTGACGCTGTAGTGCCATCGCTCAGGCATCGGCGGCCTCCTTCGTCTCCTCTCTTGGCTCACACCGTGGGCACCCGTCGATCGAATAGCCGTCTCCAATCTGCACCTCTCTCTTTCCCCCGCACGTTTCGCACTCCCCCGTCTCGGGCGGCAGACGCTCGTTCTTCGCGATCGTGCGTTCTATCTGGTCGATGGCATTCGCGAACTGTTTCTCGCTGGGGCCACTTGGGTACAGCCGGTAGAAGAACGCTTGTTGCTCCGCTGTGCATCGAGCAAGCAATTCCTGTAGAGACCTTTGCCGCAAAGCATTGATCTCGCGCTCGATCTCGCGCATGGCTTCACTCATCGGCGGCCTCCTTCTCGGTGCTCGGCGTTAGCATTTCCTTGCGCCGTTCGAGTAGCAGATGCGCCGTGACGGTGTCGCCCCATTTGCAGGCGAAGTCGGCTATCTGCCGAAGGTCCGTCTCTGGATTCATCAAGAGCGTGCCCCACTCGAAAGCGCGGACGCCTGCCTTGTAGAGATCCGACGTGGTGTAGTCGTATGGCTTAGGAACTTGCATCTGCGACCTCCTTCGTCCCCGTGCCGTGGCAGGCGGGTGCCTTGGCGTACATCGCTGAGTCAAAGGCAAGCATCGCTTCTCTTGGCGTCGCTCCGAATCCAGCCACACCGCTTTGCAGATCCTTGCCCCACAGAAAGCAGAATTGATCCCCGTCGAGACGTGGAGTTAGGCCAAGCACGACCACCCAGTTTCGCCGCTTGTCCGCGCCATCAAACTCCACCGCCATCAATTCCGCCGCACGCGATTCTAGGAATTCAGGCACTTGCATCGCTTTCCCCTTTCTCCTTCGTCTCGCACTCCCCCGTCTCGGGCGGCGGGCAGGCGGCGCGCAACTTCTCAACGCACTCCATCCCGCTCCTACACCACGGTCCGCGCAGGATCTTCTTCTCCGTGTAGAGACACTCCACGAACTCGGCAGCCCACTCGGCGGCTTCCTCCAGCGCCGCCACGCGGGCGCGGAGTTGGGAGTTCACATAGGCAAGTGCTGCCTTGTCAGACTGGAGGTCTTCGGCAACACCCCGCATCCGTTCGTTCTCGGCGCGTAGCTCCCCCACCCTCTTCACGATCCCCTCGTGTCCGTCCACGTTCGCCGCCAGATCTCCCACGACCTCGCTGCCAGATCGGCGTAGAGGTGACGCAGCCGCTCGTTTTCGGAGCGGAGGGTGGCATTCTTGCCGAGCAGTGACTCCCTCTCTTCTCGCATGGATCGGATCTTCGCGTTTGCTTCCGTGCGGAATTCTTTCAGCCGCTTGTTCTCGGCTCTCACCTTGGCCAGTTCCGCGTCCTGGCGGTTGATCTCTCCCGCCAGCCCCAGGACGTGATCAGCCTCTTCGTTCCCTCTCATTCCGATCCCCCTCCTCTGTTCTGCCGGGGCGGGCTGGCGACGCCCCACAAGATCGCCCAATTGCCGCCTGAGTGCGCTCGCAGGCACCCGCCCCGACATGCTCGACTATTTCTTCGTCGCCTTCTTCGCGATGAGCAACTGCTCAATGTCGCAGAGCCGTTGCTCGATGGCGACCAACCGCGTGTCTACGTTCACCCGTGCCGGACGCTCCTTGCGCGCGGGCTTCTCCGGGGCAAGCCCGCATCCCTTCCGGTGCCGCGCAGCGGACGCGGGGGTGAGCGTGACGCCCGTGTTGGCCTTGATGCGGTATGCCAGGTCGTCCGGGTTCCAGGTACTCACCGTGTCCGCGTTCTCCGTCATCCATTGCGTCACCGTAGCCTGCTCCAGCAGCGTCATCCGCTTCCTCGTTCCTTCGGTCATCTCGTGTCCCTCCTGTGTAAACACCCGGCCCCGGGGTGGCACCTGCGACCATCGGCCGTCTGCCGTGTGCCGCGTGAATTCCTACCGCCAGCACGCCGGGGCCGGGAATGCGCTACTTCTGCGACGCCCCGCCGTCGTTGTTCGGATCGTCGGGATCAAACTGCCCTTCGTAGGGGATCGCTGCCTGTGCCGTCACCGGTTCCGTCTTCGGTGCAGTCTTTGCCGGCGGCTTGCCTTTCGGTGCCGTCGTCTTCGTCTTCCTCGCCGCGCCGGCCGCTGCCCGCAACAGCGACCCGAACTGCGCGTTGATCTGCTTCACTTGCTCGGGTGTCGCGCTGGCAACGCCGCCCTGGTAGTCCACCGGATTGAGCCATTGCACCTTGAGCCGGGTCTGGCCGTTGTAGGTCTCCTCGCCCACCGTGATCTGCACGGGAATGTCCGGCGGGTTGCCGCAGATCGTGTCCGGGTTGCCGTCCCAATCGAGCACCTCGGCGAGCCGGGCGACGGTCGGTTGGTTGATTGAGCCGTCTTTCTTGATGATCCAGAAGTCACCGATGATCGAGTGGTCTTCGTACTCGGCCCAGGAGGTCCATTCGGTTCCGTCGAGTTGGGCCTCGATCTGGAACTCGATCCAGACCGCAGCCGACTTGCTGCCCTCGCTGCCGTTCTTCAGACCCATCGCCACCGGCCGCGCCTTGAACACGCCGGGCCTGTCGAGTCGGTTCATTTCACACCCCCATTCGGAAAGATGAGATCCCAGATCGCCCCGTCTTCGGGGCTCGTGAACGGTAGGGTCGCGTGGACGCTGCGGCTCTTGGCGATGTGGTCGGGCAGCTCGTCCGTGAAGATGGTCCTCGTTCCTGCGCCGCGCCCCTTGCCGTCCTTCGCGATCACGTCATAGCCCAGGAACAGAACGTGGTCGGCCCACTGGATCACGCGGTTGCGCGTGGACGCCTTGCCCGACTTGGGCGCCTGAAGGTGCGGCTCGTAGCGAATGAAGTCGTCACCCACGGGGTTCGGCACGTCCGCCGTGCAATCGTGGCACAGCAGAATCACGTTGCGCCCACGGCGAACCTGCGAGTCGAGATCCGCCAACAAAAGGATCATCGTATCGTAGACGTGTTGCAGGCCCTTGCCGAATCCGTAGCCTTCGATGCTCGTAACGAACTGGCCCTTTTCGTGCGGCACGGTCTTCAGCGTGTGCGCAACAGCCATCTCTTCAGCCTTGGTCATGGTGTCAATCACAACCGTCTGAAACCCGTCCAGTGCGCGCGACTGGAGCACCGCACGGAGATCCGCGAAGGTCTCGATGTCCCCCGCGCGGCAAACGTCGAACTCGTGCGTGCCGTGTTCCACGTCGAGAAAGACAGGCTTCGGTGCGAGAGAAGCGAGCGTTGACTTGCCGATTCCCCCCGGCCCGTAGATCACGATTCGCTGCGGTCCCGAGATGCGCCCGCTTGTGATCGCGAACTCACGCGCGGCGGTGGTAGGTGCTGGTGCCCCGTTCTTCGCAGGCGGTGGCATTTTCAGCGGTGGTGCGTTCATGGAGTCCCTCCTTGCCCGGCTTGCCCCGGGCGGGCGTGGACGAGCTAACCCTCGTCCGTGGTGATCCCGGCCAATTCCGGGTGTAGGTTGTCGGAGCGGAGGAACCCCGAAGGGGTCCGCTCGGCAAGGTCCGTGTTCTGGCAGATCGACAGGTACTCGCACCGGTACGGCTCAAAGCACGAGCCGGGGTTGCGATACCACTTCCCGCTGCGCTGCATCTGGCGGATGGCAAGCTGCTGCTGCCACAGCTCGTCAGCGCACGCCTCAAGATCCTGGTCCAACCGGGCAATCTCGATGCGGGCGTAGTAGTAGTCCGGGCGCTCAGCGATATCCGTCGCGACCCGCTCTGCGTACTCCTCGGGCGTCTCGTCACACTCGCGCTGGTTAGCGTAGAGTGCGCCCGTCTTCTGGACGTACTTCCGCGCCTCGATCGGCGTGGCCTTGTACGGTCGCAGTCCGGGACGGCGCGTTACGTCGTAGAGGATGGTCTCGATGTTGTAGCCGAGTTGCCGCGCCGCGATGACGTAGAGGCTGAGCTGCTGATCCATGTGGAGCTTGAGCCAGTAGTCCGCGCCGGGCGCAAAGTCTCGGCTCGTGGTCTTGTACTCTTTGAGCGCGAGGCGACCATCCTCCAGGCGCACGATGCGATCGATCTTTCCAGCGAACGTCCAGACTGTAGACGGCGCGCCGGTCGCCGGGTTGCGCAACGGTAGCTCGAACTCCAGTTCGGTGGCGACGACCTCTAGATTCGACCCCGCGTAGCGCAGGGTGTGCCCGTTGAACATCGCCGCGACCATCGCCAAATCGAACGGGTCGCAGACAATGGCGCTCATCGCCTCGTTGACATCAAGGCCACGATCGGCCGCCTCCTGCGCGGCATGGAACGCGGACCCGACGCGAAGCGGAAACGACTCTTGCTCCGGGCGAATGCCGAACTCGTAAGCGATTTGGTGCTTGCGAGGGCAGGAGCGGAAACAGGATGCTTGCGAGTGGGTGAGTGATTGCATCTTCCCATCTTTCGTTGCCGCCCCAGTCTCGGCCTGGCACCAGGGCGGCGTGTTGGCGGTTCGCGGCCGGGGATCAAGGCCGGGCCGAGCGCCTGTGATCTACTCGATGGTCTCCGGTGCGATCACGACCAATCCCAGAACTTCCGCGACCAGACCATCATCCAACCCGTACGCCTTGCGGAAGAACCGTTCGGCGATGTCCGCGTTGCCGTCCGCAAGCTCCCTGTACCGATCGAACGCTTCGCGGGCGGCGGCAACCTCGGCGACCCGATCCCGCGCCTCGTGAACCTTGCCCCAGATTTCGGAGCGCAGGCTGCTCGTCGCGCTGTTGAAGCTGTCGTACTCCTTCTTCTGCTTGTCGTAGACTTCCTTCAGCCGCTTCGCATCCTTCAACTCCGTCGAGATCGCCCTCACCTCGGATTGGAGGTAGAACTTCTTGGTCTGGACGGTTCCCCCCGGATGCTTTGCCAGCCATTTGTGCTCGTAGCTCACGTTGTAGTCGTAGTTGTCGTCGAGCACGTCCATCCCGGCGAGCAGGTCGGCATCGTCCTTGTTACGAAAGTACAGACCGAACACCTCGTAGGCGGTGTCAGATGCCACTAGGCTGATTTTCGGGGTGTCTACCTCGGTCGGGAAGACAACCGGACGGATGCCCTCTTCCGCCATCGCAAGGTCGATGTACCTCTGGATCTGGTCGTCTGTCAAAGCGGCCAGTTCGTCCCTCGTCAACTTGTCAAACTCTTTCATCATTCCCCTCCGTTCGTTGTTACTCGTCAGACTCCCCGTACGGCACCCCTGGAAACTTGTCGCCCCAGCACGCCCGACAGATCGGGCCGAGATCCATTCCCGCAAATTCCTCGACGTGAGCCCAGTCGTCACAGACGGCGCAAATCCCCTCCATCGGGTCCGGCTCCGTCATCGGCGCGCCGCCCTCGGGCACGCGGGAGAGGTCTAGGTCGTACTTGGTCATGGCGTGATCCTCGTGACCACCCGCGCAAACATCGCGCGTTGCGCGTCCCTGGCGGCGGCCCCGGCGGCGGCCCAGGCGGCGGCCCCGGCGGCGTCCCAGGCGGCGTCCCCGGCGGCGGCCCAGGCGGCGGCCCAGGCGGCGTCCCAGGCGGCGACCCAGGCGGCGGCCCCGGCGGCGTCCCCGGCGGCGGCCCTGGCGGCGTCCCTGGCGGCGACCCCGGCGGCGACCCCGGCGGCGGCCCAGGCGGCGTCCCAGGCGGCGACCCAGGCGGCGGTCATCTCTTCTCGCGTAGCTTCCCCGCGCGCAAATCGCTCCGCTACCTCTACAGCGGTACGAGACCGCTCGTCCGTCAGTAGGTGCCATATCTGCCTCACGCACCAGCAGGCGAACAGTCGCAGCTCCGGTGAGATGTCCCGCATCCATATCACCTCGCGGTGCCGCGCGGCGATTTTGTCGATTGGATCGCCGTGCTTCACGATCTCGCCCCACAGACACACTCGGCAGAGCACCGGGCCGGGCGCGTATTTCAGTGCGTCGAGCGGATGCACCGATGAGTGCAGCCCCGACTCGCACGGGACGATGCGCGGCTCGTCCGTGGTGTAGACGTAGCCGGGCTCAATCAGCATCCCGTCGTGCGCCGCGCGTCGGTCCTTACGGACGAAATGCCAGGCGAGTATTTTTCGCTCTCTCATCGCCACCTCCACCGGCACGGGCCCGCGGGCCGCGCGTGAATCGCCAGGAACAGCAGCAGCGCGAGGCATCCCACGTCGCACCAGTCGCGGGCGGTCATCGCCCACACTCCCGTTGCAGGAGCGTGATACAGGCCGCGACGGTGGAGCGCAGTCCGACCAGCGAGCAGGCCGCGATGATGTAGGACTCCTCACCACTGGCGTTGGCTGCCTCGTCACCCTCGCGGCGTGCTTCCTCGAGCGCATCCGCGAGCATCGACGTGATGGTGCGCAGCCGGTCGGGTGGTCGGTCATGGAGTCGCAACGGGCGGATTGCCTCGTCTGCGGCGGTCTCGGTCTGAGACATGGTGCCCTCCATCGCCCGCGATACCGCGCGAGCGTGGTAGGCTCAGTGGCGGGTTGGCGGGCTGGCGATCGCGGTATCGACCGCCAGCCCCGTGGGGGCACCCGACTCTGACGCCGGGCGAGCCCCATCGATAGCACGAGCACGCACCCATCCGGCCGCGGACCGATGCTCCCGCCGCGCGGCTGCTCGGATGAGCTTTGCCTCGGCTGGCGTGAGCCGGATCGTCATGCGTACCGTTCGCGTGGTGCTCATGTGGGAGATTATCGGCTGCCATTGGCTGCCATTCAAGCGATTTGTTTACGATTTTATGTATTAGGCTGGCTAATTCCAACGGGTGCCGTCCGGGTGTGGCTGCCGGGGCGCGGGCGTAGGGCGGCGTAAGTTGTTGCTGTGTAGTAATAACGGGCTCCCGATCGACGGATCACGCGAGGCCGGGCCGGTGCAAAGCCAGCGTGCCAGATTACGGGAGCCCGCAGAGTAGGCCGGAGATCGTCACCCCGGCCAGGAACGCCACCAGATCAATCACGTCGCCGTAACGGTGGACCCAGCCCATCGGCCCCGAAAGCGCTGGGGTGATCATCTCCCATCCGATCGCCGCGGCGGCCATCCCGGCGCACGTCCAGCCGAAGTGGTTGTAGGCGAGCTCCAGGGCAACCTTCGGTTCCACCCCCGCGGTCAGCGCGTGCAGGAGAGTTCGGAGCAGGACGGCAAGCGGGACCAGGCAGCCGACTGCCAGGTGGAAGGCCCGGCCCTCGGTTAGAACCCGGCCCCTCTTGGGCCGCCACAAAACCGGCAGGATCACTTCCCTACCAGCTCCGGCTTCCAGCTCTTGAGCCGGACCAGGAGTTTGACCAGCCCGGCGCAGGCGGCGAGCCCGACACCTTCCCAGATCGTGACCTCGAAACTGCCCTGCGGCTTGTAGGTCCCGATGTGTTGCACCAGATGGATCCCGAAGTCGATGAGCAGCGGGATCACCGCGTAGAGCATCGGCTTCAGGACCGTGATCAGCATCGTCTTGAACATGGGTCCTCCTCTTGTTGTGGGAGCAGCACCGCCCCCGCCAGAATCGCCAGCGCGGGCGCGCCGTAAATCAGCACTCGCTCGGGCGAAGTCGCGAACGGGAGTTGTGCCCCGACGCACACCAGGAATGCAGCGACCCGCGGGATGAGGTCTCGCTGCGCCCGGGCCCCGATCACCGCGAGCGGCAGCAGCACGCCACCACCGGCCAGCAGATGCACCGCCAGCCGGGCTGAGTCCGTGCCCGCGTACCACTCCCGCGAGAGGTCCACGCTGTACCACAGCGCATCCGCCCCGGTCCCCGTCGCCAGCCGCAGCGCGACCAGCACCGCCACACCCGGAGCGCAGAGCAGCGCGACCCGGCGGGCGATGCGCCAGTCCACGAGCCGCCGCGCCCACCAGCCGTAGGCCAGCGGCACCAGGAGCAGCGCCGTTTCTTTCACGAGCGCACCCGCGACCATCGCCACGAGCAGCCCCCGGCGATCCCACCGCACGACGCACAGAGCGCCCCAGAGGAGCAGGGCCAGGGAAGCCGCGTCCACCGTCCAGAAGTCAGTCAGTTGCGGGATCACGAGCGCCGCGGACGCGTAGAACGCCAGCATCACCGCGATCGGATTGCCCTCGGCGCCCGAGGTCTCCAGGACGATCTGCGCCACCAGCAGCCCGGCCGCGATGGACCCGGCGACCGCGATCCCAAGGAACGCCGCCCACAGCGGCACCCCGTCCCGATGCGCGGCACCCGCCAGCAGGGGCACCCCCACGCGCGGGGAGTAGGGCCCGTGGCCCGTCAGCTCCCCGTGGGCCATCGCCTCGTAAGCCGGGCGATCGTGGAGCGTGGTGGCGTAGTCCGGGTGCCAGGGCACGAGCGGCTGCTGGTAGGCGAGCGCCCCGGCCGTGCAAGCGAGCGCAATGAGGACGCGGAGAGTCACGCCCTCGGCTCCCCCAGCGGCGGCCATTGCACCGTCTCGCCCGCGAGCGCCCGCTGCCACGAGCACGGGGCCTGGACGTGCGGTAGGTCGGGAGTCTGGAACCGCCCGCCCCAACGCAGCCCGTATTTCTCGGCGATCGCCCCGAGCTGGTGGAACCGACACTCTGCCCAGTCCATCTTGCCGAGAACGTCGTCAACAAACCCAAAGTCCAGGGCGAGCCCGTACTCGTGGAGCGACGTGCCGGGCGGGGCGTTGGTGACGATGGCCCCCGGACTCGTGCGTCCTCGAGCGTACAGCGCCTCTTGCTCCGCTCGTGTCCGCCAGGCCCCGGTGACGATGAGCCGGGGATTCCGCCGCTGCGTCAGCCGCCAGTCCCGATCCACCAGGTGCCAGCGGTGACGCAGCTCCGGGTCGATGAGGGATAGGCTGCGGCAGGTCATGGCTCCACCAGCCGGTCGAGCTTGTCCTCGATCCGCTCAAGGCGACGTTCCATGCGCTGTACGTCCGTCATCTGAGCCGCTCGCACCGAGGCGATCGATCGGTCAATGTCCCCGAGATCAGACATGCGTATGCTTCCGACAATCCCACCCAGCCCGAGAACGAGCGTCACGATGATCGCCAGAGCGGAATACGAGATCCGCAGCCCAGCCGGAGATATGTTGCTCGCCGTGATGTGTCCACCGACCACCGTTCACCTCCCTACACGTCACAGATCAAGATCGCCATCGCCGACGGCGGTCGGGGCTTCTCCATCTCCCGCACCGACGCCGCCGTGGACAGGATCCACAGGGCGATGATTACGGATCCGATGAGCACTAGCCTGGACATGGGGTCCTCCTAGTCGATGTAGCGCCGAGCCCCTCGGTAGCAGAGAAGCCCTTCCACAACGATTGGGGCTTCCGGCTCATAGACATCAGTGCGGCCGTGGCTGCGTTCCCACAGCATGAGCGCAATGCCCGGCTTCACAAGTAGAGCCGTTCCGGCGACGGCGTCGGGGAGGTTCGTAAATGACGCTGGGTGGAGTGTGCGAAGGGCAACACCCTGGAACTGTGCGACAGTCTCGGATCCTTCCTGGGCCACAACGACCTCGTCCGGCTCCAGCGTTACCACGATCTCACCCGCCGCGTTGAGGAAGCGGGCCGTCTCCCCGGTTAGATTGCGAAGAATAGCCATTGTTCCTCCATCATCTGCGAAGCACTAAGTAAGTAAGGATCTTGTTGTCCGCCGCCGAGGGCCAAAAGACGTACATGCTGTCCGCGGCGGTCTCCGAGATCCCCCCCGTAGCCAGATCGATGATCGCAAGCGACGTCCCCGCGATCTGCCCCTCTGCCGACATGATCACGAAGTCACCCGGTAGCGACCCGGGGCATCCCTTCGATATCTCCCTGTCTGCGCCGCCTGGACGGGAGGTACTTAGCAGCACGGTATCGACGTACTGATAGGTGAACAATGTAAGCGCGGCATTCGCGGACATCGCCGAAGTCTGCAGCGTCAATGTATTACTCGACCCATCCGACACCACCAGCGACCCCGCCGCACTCGCGGTACCGGTGATCAGCGCCCCGTGGGCGCAGACGGAGTCTCCCGCCGCCATCTTCGTGCTCGCCGTGATCTGCCCCGTGACGCCAAGGGCGCCCGTGCTCGCGGTGCCAGTCACCGACAGCGACCCATCCACTGTGAGCCGGTCGGTAGCCTCACCGCTCCCGATCTTGAACCGGTTCGTGTACCACGCCCCCATGTCGCTCCACGAACTGTCCGCGTGCGCCCACCAGTGGCCGGTCGTTTCGTTGAATTCACCGGCGGTCACGGCCCCGGAGGTTACGCCGGTCAGAGCCTCGATGGTGGTAGCGTAGACGTGAGCGGCGGTGACGGAGTCGGCGGCGATGTCGCCCACGATCTTCGCATCCGTCTTTACCCGCAGCGAGTCCACCACAACCGTATCGGCAATCACAGCCCCGAGTGTCGAGAGTCCCGTTACCTCCAGCGTCGTGAGGACGATATCGTCCGCCAACTCCACGCTCGTCACGGCCCCGGTGTCGATGTCGGCGGAGACCAGCGATCGGTCTAGGACGTGCCGCGACAGCACGACTCCATCGGCCATCGACGTATCGTCCACCGCGTACTTGCCCGCGACCGTTCCGTTGAGATACGCGAACGAGTAAATCAGCGAGTCCGTGCCAGGGCTGATGAGGTAGATATCATAGCGCCCCGACCGCATCGGAGCGCCCGTACACATGGTGCTGACGTAGTATGCGGAGTCTGCGGGAATCGCCGTGAAGTCGGCTTGATTCTCCGCGTCTGCCGAGTCTGCCCCGGACACATACGCTCGATAGCCATTCGTGACCGTAAGCACGCCCGCCGCGTCCCGGAACCGCCACACCTCGCGCACCGTCTGTGACCGCTGGTCCTGCCAGTCGGGAGCCGTGGCCAGGGCATAGGTGGCGATGAGAGCCAGCAGGCACGCCCCGCCCATGAGTCGTTTCATTCTTCTCCGCTCCTTCCGGCCGGCATTCCCGATCCGGCGTCTTCCACCTCGTCCCGCTTGCCCGAAGTCGATGCCGTGGCGCTGCGCTCCGTCACCTCGCTTGTGCAATCGGTTAGGTTGTATCGAATCCCCGTCGTGTAGAACGACACCGTCTGCTCCGCTCCCGCGACGGTCGGCACGATGCGCGGGTCCGTGACGTTGACCTTGGACCCACTCACGATGTCGGGATAGATTGCCGGGATTTTCGCACCCGACAATTCGATCTTCGGCCAGGCCTCTTCGAGCACCTTGTCTGCGAGTCGCTCCCCGCGAAGCAGGTCCACGAAGCGGTTATTGATCGGTCCTACGTCGCACTTCCCATATCGGGCGATGCTGTCCGCGTTGCTCCCGCGGATCGTCGCCGACTTGCACTCGGCGAGATGCATTCCGGTTGCTGTGACGATCACCCCGTCACCAGACGATACCCACCGCGCATGCACATCGTCCGATTCGATCGACACCCCGAACTGGACTCCGGTGTTCCCGACCTGGTATAAGACGCCCGGCTTTTTGGTGTAGACGAGCACCGCCAGCTTGGTCCCCGCCGGGATCGTTACGTCCGGGGATGTCGTGTACCCAAACAGCTCCGACACCGTGAGTGTGTTACTCACAATCTTCGTGACTTCCCAGGCGTGGCCATAAGCCCAGATCACGGACCCAACGCAGACCTCGGCGGAGCTAGCCACTGCCATCGTGGTCCCGCTCGCGATCGTGAACGCGGCGGTGAGCGTCGTCACCCCCGCATTCGATACCCCGCTCGTTCGTGACTCGTGCGGCTCAATCGTTACGTCGCCGTATTTCTTTGCGTCCACTCCCACGGCGCTTGCTAGGTGTACCTGGATGGCCCCGGACGATAGGCCCACCGAGCCAAATCCCGTGATGAGAGCCTGGTCTCCACCCGCCACGCTGAGGTAATCGCCTACCGCCAGCAACACGTCGCCCGCGTAGGTAGAACCTCCTTTGGTGTTGAGGCCCGACACCCAGACGTAGGTCGCCGCGGCGGTCGTGTCCGCCGCCAGCCAACAGTGCGCCGTGTCTTTCATCCGCTCCCACGTCCAAAGGATCGGCCGGCGGTTCGCGGCGTCCGTAGCCTCGGGAGCGGTCACATCGCCCCCGAACAGACAGGTGATCGCCACCCGGAGCGGGCGCTCGCTGGACAGACTGAGCAGATAGTCTCCGTTCCACGTCGATCCTGCGGCCTTCACCGTGGCACTGGTAAACTCACCCGCGCCCGTCAGCGCATACGGTACGATGTCCACAGAGTTCTTGACCCCGAGGAGCTTTCGCGTCCATCCCGATTCGATGCCGACATACGGTACATCGGCCAGCGCGTCGGGGATCGGGGACATATCGAGCGGAGACAGGATGCACTCCGGCGTCGCCGCGCTGAGCTTCGCGAAGTTGAGCAGCGCATTCCCAGACCCGTCCACCGTGAAATACAGGCGGTAGTCATAGGCGCATTCCCGCAGCGCCTTGAGCGCGTCGAATGCCATCATCCCGGAGAAGTCCGCGACCTCGATAGCGTCGGCAATCACGCGGGACAACTGCACCACCGGATATATCCCCGGAACGTGCCGCGATGAAGAAGACACGTTGTCGCGCAAAGGGTATCCGGTGACAATGTCCCGCGACGGCCCCGGGGCCAGTCCCCAGACGACCGTCTCGTACAGGTCATCGATCCTCGTGGTGCATCCGTTGATAGTCGCGTGGCAAAACTCCGAGTTGTGAATCTGGAGCCCCTTGTTGAGTAGCGTCCACACTGGAGCGGTTGATCCGGTGTCCCGGATATCGCAGTGCCACACCTGGCCCGTGGCCTGGTCCGTGAAATAGAAGCTCGTGGCGCTGTAGTTTCCATCGCTTCCGGTGTACGCCCGCGAAAACCCCGCGAACGGCATGGTGGACACCGGGCCTTTATACCCAGAGTCGCCATACCACGCGCCAGGTTTCTTGTTGATTGCAACGCCGCTGTTGCACACCACCACGGCAATGCCATAACACGGACGTTGTAGGTTTGCGCGGTTGAACAGGGTGAGCACAGAGAACTGGCAGGTTGACGCTTGCGCCGACACCGGATCGGTCCCACCCGGAGGAGTGAAGATCCCCACACAGACGCGGGCTTGGTCGGGAGTCGTGTTGTCGTCTGGGCTGTCGAGTGTGATGGAAAACGAGGAGTTGGAGCTGGAGCCGTCAGTCGCCAGGAACGACGCACACGTCACGAACGACTCGGACCATATCTTGTACGCCACAGTCCGTTCGTCCCATTTGACGCCAGCCATGATGACCTTGTCTGCCGTGTCCGAAGTGACGCTGTTGGGAGCTGCGCCCCAGGCGGTGATCTGGTTCGCCCACAGAGCGTCCGACCCCAACAGCGTGAGCAATGGATGGTAAGCGGTAACGGTTGGAAATGCCTCGGTACATCGGCGAAGGCGGAATTTCAGGCCAAGCGTCTCGATCCAGAACCAGTACGGCACGCCCCCGCGAACAATTCGATATGGAGCGTGCATCTGCGTGCCCATGAAGTAGCGGAATGCGCCCGCGTCAAACGTCCCCGTAGCATTGGTCAGAGCCGTGATTCCACCTTGCACGGTAGCGGGATACTCCTGCACGTCTCCGGGATAGAGGTAGCCCCCGGAATCATCTCCGATGTTACTGGCGGGAACGTACTCCTGCTCGTATCCAGTGCCGGCCGGAGTGCGTGCCGTGCCGGGGAATATGTCGATGAGAAGGTCATCAAGTCGCTGGGCAAACGGAGCCATGATGGACTCGCCGAAGTTGCGGCCATTGGTCTGGTCTGGCCCCGCCGCGTAGATCGTCGATGCTGGCTTGTAGCCTTTCCGCAGCGTCTCCCGGCCCGGCCAGTAGGACGCACCCGACAGAACGATGTCCTTCGTGGTGGAAGACGTAATCCGCACCAGCGCCAGATTATAGAACTGATAGGCCGTTGGCGAGCAGTCCGACACACACCACATCCAGACGTAGCCATTCGTGGTGTCCTGCGCAATCGCGATCGGATACCCGCCTACGTCTGTGTAGGTCCAGGGGATGTCCCACTGCCCCGTGTCCAAGTGGAACAGCGAGACAGCCGCGTCTTCGTAAGTGTGCGCGCCGGGGCACGCGAACCCGAACCAGATTTGATTTGGATAAGACAGGTTCACGCACGAGCATTTCGGGATCCATTTCTGCGTCGCCTGCTCACCGGTCGTCAGGATCCCTGGAGCCGATCCCCAAGATGATGCGCGCTGTACCGCATCCATCCCGAGATCGACCTTGCCCGAATCGGAACCGCTGGCAAACAGAATGTCCTTGTGCGTACGCGCTGCGATCATCTTGACCAGCGACTTGATCGGCCAACCCTTCGCCCAGTCCGTTCCGACTTTCAGCGTCTCGGCACTCCGCTTCTGAAACAGGCGGAACAGCGACGCCAACTTGAGCGTCGCTTGCCCGTTGCGCGTAGTCGGGTGTTCATCGATGATGAACGGAGGTAGCGTGAAATCGTAATAGGTGCCGTCCGGGTTCCACGTCCGCAGCGTGAGCCGGACCCAACGATTCTGCCAGGAGTTGAATTGATAGGTGATGGACCCGCGCTTGATATGCACCGGGAATGGCTGATCCCAGAACCCGGCTTTGTTGTTCGTCGCCGAGACCGTCCACGGCGAGTTATCCATGATCATCGTACTGATGGTCGCGGAGTAGATCCCTTCTTCCTGGTCCGCGGCGATGTTCACGGTAGGCCGTGTAATCAGCCCGGCGTAGTAGTCCGGGAAGCCCGCCGCCGTCTGGGCATTCAGGTCCACCCAAGCGCCCATCGCATCGTCCTTGACCTCGACCAGCAGCCGGTTGCTCTGCGAGCTGCTGAAATACTTCAGATCGGAGACGCTCACGTTCGCTCCGTGAATTCAAGCGCACCCTGCCAGAACGGCGGATCGGTGCGGCCCCACTCTTCATCAGGATCGAGCGCGAGTCCACTGGTCAGGTCACAAAGCATGGCGGACGGCATTCCGGTCATGCCCGGCAACAGCAGGATCGGCCAGGCCCCGCCACACGGATTCGACACGGAGTAGTATCCGTCCCAGTTCGTTCCATTGTTGAGGGCGTGTAACTTCTCAAACAGCACCCGGTCTGAGTTCGGCATCCGCGCGTACGCCAGCGTCACCATCGCCTGCGGGGCATTCCGGGATCGGTCGAGCACCCGCACCCGGCCAGCCTCGTTGCGCTGGCGATTCGAGAACGGATGCGAGATGCGATACCCAGAGCCGGGCATGATAGGGTAGCGTGTCGTCTGGAAATATCCCGAGGTGTCACCATTCCACACGCCCATGCCCGCGAACGTCATGCCTATCGTGTTCGCCGTCGCCACTGGGTTGACGATCCGTACGCATATCTTCACGTAATAGCACGTTGCGGGGACCGGGAACGAAGTCGGAGCTTCGGCCAACAGTCCGTTGTACGCTCCGGTGTGGGTAGCAATCGTCACCTCAGATGCTCCGATCGCCGCCCCCGATGAATTGTACGGAACAATGACGATGCTGACGGTTGTGCCCGTCAGCGCCTGGAAGTAGTCCAGCACCGCGAACACCTTGCACGTCGTGCTCGGAACCAGTTGAAGCGGACGCGAAGGGGGGCTGAGAATGCTCAGCGTTCCGGCAGTTGGCATTTGCACGAACTGCTCCCGCGGGCGGCCCAGGCGGGACATGATCCCGGTATTGCCCCACGCCCCGGAACTGGCGGGCCATTCGTTCTGCGTCCACCCCGCCGCCAGTCCCGACGCATCGCCCGGCAACTGGAAATTGCAGTTCGCAATGTCCAGGCCCGCGGAGAAGTAGGGAATCGTCCACGCCATGCCGACCTCAGTTCCTCGACACTGCGCCGGTAGACATGCCCTCGTTGATCAGCGGCACCAGCTCGCGATAGAACCAGTCCCGCGTCCCGCCGTCGCCGTAGACCGTCGCGCCGTTGTACGTCACGATGAAGTTGTAGTTGAGCGTGCCGACACTGGCCCCGGACGCCGCGACTCGCACCCCGGGATTCGAGGCCGCGGACGCGCTACTCGAGCCCGTGCTGCCGTAGGCAGACTCGGTGCTCCGCGTCTCGGCGTCGAACTGGCGCTGCGCCGTGGACTGGATTCCGGCGGCCAGGCCGGAAGCCACACCCCCGAGCGCTCCGTAGCCGGCCGCCGCCGCGGTGTGCAACGCCGCGGATCCGAAGTTGCCACTCGCCGCGGCAGCGATGGCATGGATCGCCTCCATCCCCGCGCGCTCTTCGGCTTCCTTCGCCATGCCGTTGAGCACCGCGGCCAGGGCCCCCGAGGCGACGTACCGCGCGACCGTCAGCCCCTTGAGCCGGGAGACGTTCTCCCCCTCGATAGCGCGCTGGACGAATAGTGACGCGGCTTTCTGGGTGGATTGAGTCATGCCTTGCATGGCAGACCACGCGGCCTGGTGCTTACTGACGAGCCAATCAAACGCCGCGCCCTGCTGTTCGGCGCTCTGAGTCGCGGCCGTGCTGATGATCTCGTAAGCGCTGATGCCAGCCGCGGACATCTGGTCATAGATGCTGACCGCGGGGTGCTTAGCGCCGCCCTGCTCTAGATTGATTCCGCGTGTCGTTTTCCGCGCACTTCCTTCGGGTGTGTTGAACATTTCCAGCGGCGCACCACCAAGCGGAACCTGAATCCCGAGAGCTTGCTTGATCAGCGCATCGGTAGCATCCGCCGTCTCTGCTTTGAAGTCAGTCCGCATCAGCCCGATAGCTGGCCCAACCTGATTCGCGAGCTTGATCTTGATCTCATTCTCGCGCGCAATGATCAGGGCGATGGCCGTCTCGCTGGCCTCTTTGTCCAGCTTAGCCATCTGCTCTAGGGAGAACGGAACGAACTGCGTCTTGACGGGGAATCCAGGGCCAACGATACCAACCTGATTCGTGGCTCCACCCGCTTGCTGCCGGTTGAAGATGTCGCGCTGGCGCTGCTCCAGGTCGAATACCGAGTTCCGCGCCTGCTCTGCGGTACGCACGAGGTAAGTCTGCGCAATGGCCCCGGACGGATTCGACAGCGCTGCCAGCTTGATATTCGCGTCGATCGCCTTGAGCGTGGCCTCGGTCCCTTCCTTCATCACTTGCTGCTTTTCGCGCTCTTTGTTGACGAGGAACCCGATCGCCGTCACTACACTACCAATGGCGATCCCTAAAAGCCCGACCGGACCAAGCATTCCCGTGAAGGCTTCCGTACCGAGTGAAATGATGCGAGTGAGCGCTGTGTTCTGTACGCCAAGCGTCTGCGTCTGTCCGGTGATAACGCTTAGAGTCGAGCTATACTTCGCGAGCTTCCCTCCGCTGATCGCGTGCGCCGCTCCGACCGACCCTGCCGCCTGATTCGCCTTCGCCGCCGCCGCTGGCAGACTCCCGCCGAGGTGTCGCTCCACCTCCGTGAGCCGCGCCTCGAGTGCCGCAACCTTGTCGGCCCCGGTGACGGAGAAGTCGAAGTACCCTTTGATTCCGTCGTTACTCACGGTCGTGTCTCACGTTCGGTGCTTCTCCCGGTCCCGCCGAATGCGGTCGTTCTGCGCCGCGGCCCGCTCAGCCCGAACGGTCCGAAACGCCTCCACGAGCCAACGGCCGGGCTTGCCGGTCCACTTGTATTCAGTGGCGTCGATCTCGGAGGCAAGAAGCTCTTGAGCCTCTCTTCGCACACAGGGGATGAAGCAGAGTTCTTTGCCGTCTCGGGTGAGCCATCGCTGGAAGCCTGATAGTATATTCGCTCCGGGTCGGTCGAGACATAATGCAACGGCACTGTCTCGGTCCACCGGCACGAAGTCGCGACCGTCCACGGAGACCAGGGCGGAGTCGAGATCCAGGAGGCAGGCCCGGGTTGTACGATGCCACCCGTTGCTACGGCAGAACCGGCAATCGTAAGTGTTGACACCGCTGCCCTCCGATTCAATCGACGCGATGAATGCGCTGGCCCGGACCGCCAGCCTTAGGCTTTTCCCTCAAACAATCCCAGGCCCGAGGTCATCGCTTCTTTCAGATTCGTGTACCACGCCAACGGCAGCGCCTTGAGAAACGCCGCGATCTCTTCCTTGTCCGTGACGCAGTCGCCGTCTTCGTGCCAGTTCTCTACTGCCTCAATTTCTGTGGCCATCGCCGCGCGTTCGGCTTCCGCCGCCTTGCGCATGACAGACGGATCCTCGAAATCCCTTCCGACCTGCGACTCCGCGCGGCGCAACCGCGACAGGTTCATGGTCAGCACGAGATCATCCTCGGACGTGTACGCTCGATGCACGACGACGGTATTCCCCGGCATCGTGAACCGCATCAACTTGCCTGTTGCGTTGAACATTGCCCCTCCTGGTGTACTAGGCCCAGATCGTCAACGGCGTGGCCATCCCAACAAACATGAACTCAGGTTCGTCGGCGTCTCGGTAGTACGCCCGAAATGGCGCATCGAATACCATGACGTTTCCCTGCTTCTGCGGCTCGCTCGGCTCATCCCACAGCACGGGCATCTGGAGATATGCCGTTGCTCCGGCCACTCCCCAGTTGAATTGCAGCTTGTTCGGGGTGCCAGCCAGGAAGTTGTCAAGAATCGTGTTGTACTCATCGCCCGCGGTGGTACTCATCACGGCCTTGAGCGTGCCCTTCATCGTCAATTCGCCAAGTTCAAACGCGGCCGGGTTCGCAGATACTTGCGGATCCACTTCGGCTCCATTGTCCACCGTGAGATCGAACCCACAGAATCCGATGGCCGAAGCCGCGGCCCCGACCGTTCCCACAGCCACATTCCAGTCCGTGCTTTGGCACAGAGCCGTGGTATGCAGAGTCGCCGGGGTCACAGTCAGCGCATCCATCTGGGCCGTCGAATAGGCGAGACAGTCGAGAGACAGCGTCGGCATTCCACCATCAGCCCCCGCAGAAGGTACGGAAATCTTGAGCGTCTTCCCGATGGCCCCGGTGACGGTCCGTCCGGCATTGGCCCCGTAGGTCGTCTCGAACCCGAAAAACTTCGAAGCCTGCGGATCCGTGAATGGATATACCTTGATGTCCGCAGTTGCCGTGGTGCGCTGCTGCATTACCGCCACGGCCGCCAACGCCAGCATGGTTGGCGTGAACGGCAGGTCCAGCGTGAACGATGGACGCTGCACCGATGCCACCTGGTAGTCGGACAGAATCCTCATGCTGTTCGTGCCGCCAGTGCTCTGATAACCAAGCTCCCGAATTGGCTTGTTCTGCCGCGGCCATGGTCCGTTCCCTACGTTTGGAATCGAATAGGTCGCGGTCCCCGTTGGCGCGGTACTGATGCTCGTGGCATTGAGCACAATGTGAACGTTGCTCTTCTGCCAGCCGGTTAGAACCGTTCCTGCGGTAGACATGGCGTTACCTCCTAGATTTCCTCGTACGAACCGTAAACGTCTGCGTGGAACCGCAGGACACCAACCCCGTCGCGCGGCGGATCCCCGCCGGCCGGGAGCATCGTCATCACCCCAGTGATCGCGCGCGCGGACTCATCGCCCAGAATCGAACGCACCGCCGCAAGGTACTCCACGAGCGACCGCCACCACGCGCCGAACTGCGACACCTGCACCCGCACTCGCACCGTGTACCGGCCGAACCAGCGGGAGTGATAGTCCATGATCTCTGTGACCGGGAGTTGCTCAAACGACTCCACGTGAACCTGGATCGACGGCATCATGCCAACGTCAGACCCCGGATCGTGCGCAACCGACTCGATTCCATCGAGAGCTTGCCCGTCTCCGGTGCGCGCCTGGAGCGTAGTCACGATGCTGTCGGCAATCACGGAGTCGGTCGCCGCGGCGCTGTACGTCACCCGGAGCAGGCATTGCTCACTCGGCTTGGCCCCGTTGAAGTCGGTGCCCCAGGTATCGTCACCATCGCCCTGCGTGCTGGTGTCGATGATCCGAATATCGGTCGTTCCGGTCTTCGATACCCAGGGAGTCGGATCCTCGCCAACTTCGGCCAGATCGATCCACGCCCCGTTCGTGGCCGTCTCGCGCTCCGTGACCCGCGCGGACGTGGTCAGGCCCGACCACTCGGCCAGAGTACCGTCAAGTGACGAGCCGATGATCTGACCGATGTCGTACCCCAAGCCGAATATCTGGGGCGTGCCGACCGGCTGCGCGTCGCTGAGTTTCTGGTAGAACTCCACCTTGAGGATCGTCGCGTCATCGGGGATGATCGACGTATCGAACGAGAAGTAGGCGCGCTTCTCGGTCGCTGCGCTGCGATACACCCGACACGCGGACGCCCCCAGGCTCGGCGTGTAGACTCCACCCGTTAGCGCGATACTCCCGCTCTTGACCGTGGAGAATTGCAACGTGGTCGATCTAGTGTACGCCATTACGACCTCGGGTACGCGTCGTCACGCCAGACGTATGGGAACACCGCGGCGATCCGTACAATCCCCGTCATCACGGACGGCTTGCCCGCCGCGGGCCCCGGCCCACTGCTGCTCTGCCTGTAGAGCGTGAGGCATTCGCCGTAGCTGCGCCGCTCCTCATCGTGGAGGATCGACTCGACGGCCGCCATGTACTCCCGACAGGTGCGCCACGCGATCTGCGGAGTCGATAGCATGTCAACGGCAACGTGGACCTCGATGGGGCAAACCATCGTCATCGTGCTGCCAGCGTTGATCGACAGGTCCAGCTCCACCGGCTGCGCCACCACGGCAATCAGCGGCATGGCCTCCGCCTCGGTCTCGTCTCCGGTGTAGATCGCTTCAAGGTCGATGCCGTAGAGCGACTGCCCGGCCGCTACGCGCGCCTGCAGCAGATAGGTGATGTTGTCGCAGACAACCAGATCGGGTGCGGCGGTGTATCCCCAGCGGTATGCCTTGCCCGACGAACTACTCGCAAACGTGCCGACGATCACCTGCCCCGTGATGTCTGGAGTCCGAGTCAGGTATTGCGTCAACGCTACGGTCTGCGATGTAGCAGCATTCGTGATAGCAGCCGACGCAATCTTATCGGCCGCTGCCATATCGCGCGTCTTGTAGACTTCCACCAACGTATGCAGAGAGTCGCTCTGCACGAACTTGAACCACAGATCCCGCCGACTCGCCCCGTCAGTCGGGATGCCGACCTCACTCATCACGATCCCGGAGTATTCCACGCCGTCCGTGTTGTTGACGATGTCCTCAAACAACGCCCTCATGGCTGCACCTGGGGAGCAGACTTCACGTCCTTGAAAACGAAGTTCTTTACCAGCTCGCCGAGAGCGATGATGTCCAAGCGGAAGAATTTGATATGCGGACGCGACGGGGCGCCGCTCGGATGTGTCTCTTTGGCAAACGCGGAATCAGAGTCGATCTCCGCCTTGACCCGCTTCCTGTACGCAGTGTGGTTTTTGTACTTCAACTTCCAACCTAGACCACGCGTGGCGAAGACTCTGGTTATTAGGTCGCCAGAGTAGGTGATTCTTCCTAGACTCGCCCCGATCGTCTGCTGCTTCATCGGCCACGCCAGGAACCCCGGCCCGTCCGGCCGCGGCTTCACCGTGTACGGCCCCCATCCCTCGTGCAACGCGCTCGGATAATCAAACCCCGGCGACCACTTCGACGTGCTCCGCGCCGTGTTCGTCATCTCAAACCGCCATGCCGCGGACCCCGTCTTCGTCACGCGGGATTCATACGAGCGAGCCATCGTCATCTGCGAGGTCTGCATCGGAGTCGTGACTGTGCCCCGCGCCCCCGCGCCGCCGATGAACTGGCCCTGGCCCTTCGACGCGATGGTCCACTTAGACAGCGCATACCACGCGGGTTGCCCATCGGCCCCGGAGATCCGCCCCTTGTTCCAGTACATCTTCGGGATCCGCACCCGCAGCACCCATTGTTGGAACGGGCCGAAGACTTCGCGGTACAGCACCTCGGGGTCCGCGCGCTCGATCGCCGCACGCACCGCCGAGAGATCGCCCGTCTTGTGGAACTGGACGCCGAGCACTACGCCTCCGCCGCGTCCTTCGCCACTTCCCGCGCCTTGTACTCACCGCACCAGTCCGTCGTATACACATTCGGCCAGACGGCGTAGTGCAGGTTCTTGGTCTGCTTTGGCGGGAATCGGCGGCAGGTAATCCCCTTGTCCAGCCACGCACACTCCCCGCACATCGGCTTCTTGCCCGTCATTCCCGTGCCTCCGTATTCGATGTCTTTGTCTCGTCGATCTTGTGGTCTCCGCACCAATCAGACATATACACAGCAGGGTATCCGCTCATCGTTGGAGCGTGCCTTCGACATCTACCAATCTCGTTGATAGGGCCGCCCTTCTTGAGAACGAACCACATACACGAATCACAGTGCATGAGGATAGACCTGTGTGCCCAATTATCCCGGTCCATCGTTACTCCCTAACCTCCGTTGGCATCTGCCAGTCGATCGGGTCGCCCACGATAATCTCCGTCTCGGGTCGGTCCAGCGTCGGGTCCGAGACCACGATCAGCGGAACCGACGTGATCCCACTCATCGACAGCGTGCCGTTGCGGAGTTGGTCCAGCAACTCTGTGGCTCGCTTCTCCAGACCGCCGGCCACGCCTTCGGTGTCGTCCCGGTGGGACAGCCGGTCCCGGAATACATGCGCCGCAGTGAGCAAGGACCAGATCATCACGACGATCGACGGAACCGTGGTGAACGGCGCACCGAGTCCGTTCAACGCCGAGTCAATCACCGGCTGCGCGAACGTGTCACCAGCGGAGGTAATGTCGGCATCGGATAGCCTGCCGTCCGTCACCTCCTTGGTGATCTTGTAGGAGATCAGCTTGACGTTCGCCGCCGTGCCGTAGCTCATCGTCTACCTTTCGAAGTAGGTCGCCGCGATCCAGTCACCCGCGCCACTCGTGCAACCGGCTTTGAAGGACACACTGTCCCCGTAGACCGGGAACGAGACCTGGCCCCCGACGGCAGAGATCCAGATCAGCGAATCCTTCACCGCCTTGTTGTAGACATACATGGTGATCGAATCCGTCGCCGCGGCGTTCGTGTGGAGTAGGTCTATGCGAGCGATCGGTATATACGTCCCGGCAGACGTGTCGGGAACCCGCATGTCATGGTGCGTCTTGAATCGCGTAGCGTTCGCCGCACCCTCGGGAGACGCCGGGATGATCGACCAGCACCAGAACATGAACGGAGCCGGAACCGATGCCGTCTTGAGCTTGGTATAGATCAAGCCGGACGCATCGGCTCCGCTCTGTGTTTCCGTGGCGGCCTGTGCTGCTCCTACGATCAGTAGCAGCGCGACCGCGATGATGGCCCGGCGCATGGCTAGTACCCCGTAACGGCCGTCGCTGCCGCGAACGGGGGAATCCAGTACAAGACGGAGTGGTCAGACGTGCCGGTCGGATCGGTATCGAAGTCTATGACGCATTTCTCTATCTCGTCATCGTCCGGGGTGATGGCGGCACTCGCATCGGCCGATGTCCCATTACCGGCGAATATCATGGTGTCCGTGGGCAGCGTGTTCCATAGACCGATCTTGTTCCCGACTCCGATAGACACCGCCACCGAGTCGTCATCCATCGCGGTATAGGAAAAGCTGGTCAACGTCGCGAACGCGACCGCGCCCTGCTGAGAGTTCTCGGTATCGGCCGTAATGGTGAACGTTTCGGAAACCGAGGCGCCGAGGATGTTCGTTCCGTCAACCTTCAGTGTCCCGACCTTGATGTCCGCGTCCGTGGCGTTCATGCTGAAAATATTGAGCGACACCGCACGGGCCAGGCCGTTCGTTCCGCGTCCCATCGTGGTGCCGGATCCGTGGAGTGCCGCGATCTCGGCCGCGGTGAACGTGTGCGTCCCGGTGGACGCCGAGTCCAGTTGGATGTTCGGTGCAATCGAGTTCGTATCGGATGCCGCCAGGTTGACCCACATAATGCCCTGCATCCGCCCGGACTGGAAAAACTCCTGACTACGCCGGAAGGAGAGCAGCGACTCGCTGGCGGCAAACGCCATAGACGCGACACAGGACAGAGCGATGAGGATGAACAAGAACCGCTTCACTTCGCGGCCCTCCCTTCTTTCTTTGGAGCCGCGGTCTCCGCGGTCTTCGGGGTGAACGTCGGAGCCGTCTGAATCGGTGTAGACGGCACCAGCTTTGCCAGTCCAGCCGCGCACATGCTGTTCGCTACGGCATCGGGTACGCCGATCGTCTGCCCAATGGACAGCTTCACCACGTCGCCCTTTCCGCGCGTCCAGTCTGTCGGCTTCAGGATCTCAACCGTTACCATCTGCACCTCGTGGAGCAGGTGGGGGGCCGATGCCCCCCGCCCTGCGTTGTTGGTTATGCCAGCGTTCCAGAAATTAGGACGCCAGCCGGGAGGCAAACGGCCTTCGGAACGTAGGTCTCGCGCGCCTCGTACACATCCTGGTCCTCAGCATCCTCGAAATAGGTCTTCGTCCACGGCTTCTTGAACCGGAACGTATACCCAGCCGAGGGGCGAGTCCGCGACGCGGATTCGGGGCGGTAGAACACGAACGCGTAGTCACCCAGGACCGGAGTGAAGGTCTGCGTGGTCGCGCCTTCCTTGGTCGAGCAGTAGTTCGCGGAGCAGATGTAGAGTTTCTTCATCCCCAACACCCCGGCGAGCTGCTCGTCCGTGATCTGGCCACCCGGCCCGTAGACGTTCGGCAGACCCGCAGACGGCGAGGTCATGCCGAAGTACTGGCGGATGTCCGGGTGCCGGATGAGCGCGAGCCGGGTCTCCCACGAGATCAGCCCACAGATGGAGTCGGCCCCCACCTTGGACTTCACACCCTTGACCGCCGTGTCGAAGTTCGCGATCGGGGTTCCGCCGCCCGTGTCCCAGTTGTCGCCCGCCGTGATGGTGGTAGCACCCGACCAGCTAGACCCGGTGACGATGGCCATCGCCGCGATCTCACGGGCCAGCAGCACCTGATCCATCGCGGTCTCGGTTGACTCGACATCGAGAGACACGCCATCGTCCGCATTCTCCGCGATGCGCCGCGGCACCGGAATGGCGATACCGTACTCTTCGCAGGTGTACTGGGTATCGCTCAGCGCCATGCCCATACGCGGGAGCCGGGTGCCCGGACGAACCTTGGCGGCCGAAGACCGCATCAGGTCGTCCTGGTCCCACTCTTTGTAGTAGTCCGTCTCGTGCTTCACGTCCACGATCGGGAACACCTGATCCGCGATGTAGACGTTGTTCCGGTAGTTGATCGCGACCTGATCGGTCGCCCCTGCACGGTGTACGCTTGCAAGCGAGGGAAGAGGCATTGTTCATCCCTCCTAATTACACTTGGTAATCGGGTTGAGCACCACCTCGATGATGTCGCCGCTCACGCCATAGTTGAGCGCGCGCGCGGCGATATAGTCGCTGGAAGTTGGAGTGGACGGCATCCCCACTCCCGCGGTTCCGGCGATGATTCCGGCTCCGTGATTCACGGTCCCGCCGAGCTTGAGCTTGGACGTGCCCGCCACCCGCACATTCACCGCGTTGGAACCGCCCGCCGCATAGGTAATCGCTTCCTGCGTGATACCGATGGGCGCGTCCGTCGCCGCGGTAGCGTGGGCGATGGTGTCGCCCGTAGAACCTGAACCCTTCACGAAGCAATACTGCGCGACGGTTGCGCTACAGATCATCGGGACGTCAATCCCGCCGTGGTCCACTGCCATGTCAGCTCTCCTTGTTCGTGCCGACGGTCGGGAACGCCTTCGTGCGATACGCCCGGTACTCGTCGGGGTGCTCGTTGCCGATGCGGATCCACGCATCGCGGAAACTGATCTGCTCGGCCTTGCACAAGCCCTGCGCCATCGCGATCAGCTTCGACTCGCCTTCGAGGTTCCCCAGCGGATCCGGCGGCGGCTGGTTCCCGATCGGCCCGACCGGATGGATCTTCCCGTCACGAGCTTCGATCGCGGCCAGTGTGGCCGTGGCCGTCGCGTGGCTCATCTCGATCAAACCCTTGGCCATCGGCTCCACTTCGGCCGGCTTGATCTTCCCTTCGGTCGCAGCCCGTGTGAGCCTCGCCGTATACATCTCGCCGCGGAGGGCGGCCATCTCGGCCGTAGCCTTGGCGGCCATCTCCGGTTCACCACTTCCCGCCAGAGCCTCCGCAATCAGCTTCTTGACGAGAGCGATGATCTGCTCTTCGTTCATTTGCACTTCTCCTTGTTCGGGTGCCTGTGTTCCATCTGTTCCATTGCCCTCGTTCTGTCCGGGCACGGCGGCACCGGACGCCCCACACTCGACAACCGACACCACGTCACTCAGCGCCAGCGACAACGCCATCTCGGCTTCCGCTGGTTTCGTGACGTGCTGTCCGTCAATCCAATCTGATAAATCCTGCAACGTGCTGATTGCGGGCGGAGTCGCACCGAGCAGCGCGAACGCCGTGAACACGATCGGCCGGCGTTCCTTCGTCTGCGGGTCCGGCCAGCCCAGCATGATGTCCGGGGAGATCCGCCCCCACAGACCCATTCGAATGGCTTTCACAATCGAGGGTGGAACCTTGCGCAGATCGCAGAGCACTTTCTTTCCCGCGCGATAGACCTTCGTCGCGAAACCCAGGCGCGGCTGTCCCCCGTCCGGGACGCCGATCCACTGCTCGCCGCCCTTGAGATGGCCCAACGTCAGCGCCGGGCGCAGCATCTCGATTGCCGCGTTCGTCTCATCCGTCGCGCGGTCCAGCATGGCGGCGGTGAGTTCCACCTTGCCGCCCACGTCCGCATACCAGGTGCCCTCTTCGGCGACCTCGACGCCGCGCAGCGTGTAAGTGCCATCAGCCTCTAGGACCAGCGCATCGTCGGAAGCGGCAGAGAATGAGCGGTGCGCCACGAACCTCTCCGCAAGCCACGCCTTCGCCCGTTCTGGAGTGTATGAATCCGCCGCGAAGTGGTATTCGATACCCTCGCTCGTTTTCGATCCGTGGCGGCACCCGATGAGCGCAACGATCCCCTGGATTACGTTATGCTCCCGGATCGTCTTCGGATCGAACCCGTCGCGGTTCTCCAGCACGGCAACGTGCGCGTTCATAGCGCAGCGAACGGATGCCCGCCCTCGATACATGACACACAGTAGAATGGTGCATCCATCCCTTGATTCACCGTGTAGTTGAACTCACGGGACAGGCCAGTATAGAAAGTGCATTGCTTGGGGATGTCGTGAATGGCCTCCAGCACGATAACCTTTCCGAACAGTGACAAGAGGTCACTCTTCGGAGTGTCACGCAGTTGGTCATCAGTAAGCACGAACCGTCCAATATTCATCGAACACCCCCGATCTCATACTTGGGGTCATACCCACCGAAGCCCGGCGGCATCTTCCCGAACACGGATTCGAGCAGGTCGTCTACTACCTTCTTGTCGGTCGGCTGCTGCTCCTGACCTTTCACGGCGACGGTGAAGCACATACATGAGTCGTGTACTGGCGGAGTGTAGAAGCCCCAAAACGTGTAGTCATTCTTCGGGCGCACGATACCGTCGAGTCTTCCACAGAATCCGCACACTTTATGCCCATCGCGAAGATTAGAATACTGGAGGTACTCCACTTCCTCATCGAGTAGGGCGCTCTCGTACACACCCGCATTCAACAGCCGGTTGCGTTCCGTGCTCACTACGCGCGACAGCGTCGAGGTCGTGAGTTGCGGCAAACCCTCGTCCTTGAACGCCCCAAACAGCACGTCGAGATACGCGGAGATCGGGGAGTTCTTCTGCTCCCACGTTTTGTATAACAGCCCCAACGGAGACGCGAACCGCAGCTCCGCGGGTTGGATACCGTCCGGCGCAGGCTCAATCCACTTCGCGTAGGCCGTGCGGATCTCCGCCTCGAGCTGCTCTTGCGGCTTCACCCGCTGGCCAGTGAGAGCGAACGCATCGACGATCGACCGACGCACCGGGGCCAGCACCCGTTCCGTGAACGCATAGCCCGCGGTCTTCGCCTCAGCCACGAGCCGATCCGTGCCGCGTTGCCCGGGCCCGTCCGTCGCCCCCGCCTGCGCCAACCCATCGGAGTAGCCGCGGGCGTGGATCCGCACGAACTCGCGTGCGATCTGCCGCCCCATGAATGCGGGAGTGAACCGCGCCAGTGCCGGACTGAATCTCGTAGACCTGGTGCGCAGAATCACCGCATTGCGTTGCGCGCCGAGTAAGATTCCGAGGCGAAGCCGCGACCCGTGCAGGGCCTTTCCATCGGCCTCTTCCATCGCCGCGAAGTCCAGCCTCGCCTCGGAAACAGTCGGATCGCGCCAGTACGCATCGGCCGGCACGAGATCCAGCTCGAGCGTTCGCCGTGCCATGGCCTGCTCGCGCGTCATGGTGTCGCCTTGAACTGGATCGGTTCGTGTGGTTGCCCACAGTGGGGGCAGTGCATCCTCTCGGCAGTGATCGTGACCAGCACGGATCGTTGGCAGCACGGGAACCACACATGGCGGAATGCAACCTTTGACAGGTCCCAATCGTCCGAATCTATGAACTTCGCCGCGATCGGCTTGTCGTTCATTGAACACGCTCCGATGGTTCATGATTCAGGTTGTCCAGCCACGCAAGCAACGCCGTTGCTCCATGTCTCTTGGCCCGCTGACAGATGCAGTTCGCGCAGAGGATCCCGCCTTCGCCTTCTGGATGAATCACCTTCCATTGCTGATCCGGAAGTACAAGGTCGCATCCAAGCGATGAGTACTCGGCCCCACAGTCACGACAACGCAGCGTGGTCACTTGATCCCCAGCAGCGCCGCGCATCCGCGGTCTTTGTCGTTCGTCATGCGCGCCGCCATGAACTCCGCGACCAGTGCGTCTAGGTCGGGATCGCCCGAAGCCGCGACGGGCAGAGATGGCACCGGAGGCGTTGGACTGCTGGCCGCGGGAGGGATGAGGCGGTCCGCTTCGTCCTTGACCTCCGGTGCCCCGATCGTTTCTTTCACCCACGACTGCGGGATCGACACACCAGCGCGGACGGCCAAGTCCACCATGCGGACGAACGACTCCATGTCCTTCTGACTGAAGTCCCGGAACTTGAAGCGTGGGCACTCGTACTGTGGGCCGAAGTTCGTGTCGATCGATGGGCGAATGATCTGGCTTCCGATCGCCTCCTCTTCGATGAGACGGCCGATGTTGTCCAGCGTCATCGTGAACGTAGAGGTATGCTCTCTGCCCAACAGGTAGCTGCCGTTCTCCGGGGCGTCCAACATCGTTGACGGCTGGAGACAGGCGTGCGCTTCCTCTTTGTTCGCGTAAGCAATCGCCGCCTCATAGTTCATCGTCGCCGTGGTGTTCGGAGTCTCCGTTTCGATAACCGTTCCCTCGCGGTAGGCCATCGCTAGGTCCGTCTGATACCGCCTGGCGTACTCGACGGCATCATCCATCTGTTCTTTGGTAGCGTTGGCTGGAACTCGCACGCGGATTCCGGGCAGGCCGAATTTCGCCATGTACCGCGCCCAGTGTTTGGTCGCAAGTTTCTTGAAGAAGTAAGGCGCGTAAGCGGCACGCAACACAGACAGGCCCAGGGGATTCCCATACTCCGTGCGCCAGTACCATTTTACGAACCGCGACGCATCGAACTTGTTGAAGCTCCCCGGGTCCAGGCCGGGCGGCACCATCGAGCCGGGATGATCCGACTTGCACTGCCACACTCCGTCCGGCTCCAGGTCTCCATGTTCGTCGCGCTTGAACGTCACCGTCTCTTGCGGGAGCGGGCGGAAGGTGCGATAGCCTTGGAACCCGGCCCATTCACCAGACGTGCGCGGCTTGTCCCAGACTTTCTCAATGCAGGAGAACCCGATCCACACCGCTTCCATCAGATCCGACACCAGACGACTCACGAGCCGGTCCATGTCGGTCCGCATCCAATCGGCCGAACGCTTGTCTTCGGGCGCGTCGCTCGCCGGCAGAAAGTCCCAACCCGAGGACAGCCGGGCCATCACCATGAGGTAGATACACGATGCGATGTTCGGGTCTTCGCGCGGCATCTCCCGGTAGATCGCTACGCCCTTGGATTGCACAAGGTCATCAATCGTGCGCAAGCCCCAAGTCGTGTTCCACGAGTACGAATCCCATCGCTCGGCGGGCAGCCCCTGTACGAGCTGGTCATGCTCGGGGCCTACGGTCATCTCGATGACGCGCCCATGCCGGAACGCTTGCGCCGCATCGCGCGCTCGTTGCATCAGTCCCACGGGGCGGCCTCCGTTTCTCGGGCAGGGAAGGCCACAGAGTCGACCGTGAACGGAAGCACGCGCCCACCGAGTCCATGCACCGCCAGGGCTAGAGCACACACTCCGTCGTCGTGCATCCCATCGGGCGCGGAGTATCTGACTCCGGTGCGCGTGTACTGGTACTCGTACGCCTCTAGTTCGTGGACAAGCGCACCGTCAGGAATTGTGATCTCGCGCTGTTGGATGGCAACCGCCAACCGCTCCATGATCTGCTGTTTGGATCCCGAAGAGAACTTGAACCCCGCGGTGGCCCCGCGCTCACGTTGCAGTCGCTCAACGATCGGATCTCCCACGCCAGTTGAATCAACAACGATCGGCGCTCCCTTCGTCAACCGCTCGATGCGCGCGAACGTCTCTTCCCACGGAGACTGCCACCGATCGCTTAGCGTCCAGCGTCCAGCCGAATCCAGACCAATCACCCATGTCCAGTCCACGGACTTTGCTAAGTCCACCCCGTAGACAACCGCGGGTGACTCGGAACGCAGAGCGATACAGGCGCCGATCGTCTCGGAACCGCCGAACGGGTTGCCTTCATCGGCCGCGGCTTCGGCCAAGTACAGTTCGCGGAACACCGCATCGGGCAGTTGCCGCCGCGCGTCTTCGATCTCTTCCGCGTCCAGCACGCCAGCCTCAACCGCGTCGTGCGCCGTGATCCGGTGGTAGGACATTCCCGGTTCGCCCGCTTCGGCCCGGCGCGCCAACTTGTACGCCCAGTTCTTCCGGCCGCGTACGTTGCCAATGAGTCGGATCGGCCCGCGCGTCTTGGTGGTGGTGGATCGCACCGCATGCCAGGCTTCCTCGCGACAGCGCGAAGCCTCGTCTATCACAGCCGCGGCGTAGTCGGATCCGTAGATGGTGTCCGGGTTGTCGCTGCCCTTGAAGAACACGCGCGCGCCACCCGGCAACGTGACGAACAGTTCGCTGCGGTTGTCGTTCCAACCTGAGCGCCGCGTATCGTCCGCACGAAGCAGCCAACGCACCATGCGGTCGAACATCACGCGGGCTTGCGAGTACACTGGAGAGCACCACAGCAGCGATTGTCCGATGGCCTGCGTCGTGCCGTAGTGCATGAGCCACGTCAGCGCCCCGACCGACTTGCCCGCCTTCGTGGTGGCCTCAGTGCAGGAGATCCGGGAGTCGTTGAAGAACGCTTCGTGCTGTCGCGCGTAGAGTTTCGGAAGATGTAGGGCGACGGACGTCATCCGGCCGAGTCCATCGTCACGGTCAGGGTGACGCGATCAGTAGGAAGCCCACCGTCCAGGCGCTGCTGTTTGTTGGCCTCGATCGCCCGATCCAGGTTGTACTTGAGCGCTCGCTGCGCCAGCTCCACGCCGCGTGCCCGGTATCGCAGGTTGCGGCACGCCAGTAGTTGATCGGTCGTCTTCGTGACCAGGTCAATCGTGGACTGCGTGATGGGGATTCGCTTGGCGTCGAGGTCGTCTAGCCACTTGTCGAGCAGGACAGCCATCTCGCGCGGGCCGATAGGCTCTGCCACCCGGGAGCGCCTGCCCCCCGTTGCCCCCCCGACTACGCTGTCCGCTGCGCGTATATTCACGCCCGCCACGGTACGGACGGAGCTGCGACGAACTCTAGCAACGACCCGTTACAAACAGCGAGATTGCTCTAGGGGCGTTTTCTCAGCGTCTCCCGTGTCTCGGCGTAGGTCCAGGCCCGGAATGCTCCCCACGGGCTTGTATGCGCCGTCTGGTGACAATCTGCCAGACGGTCCAGTGGTGGAGATCAACCCGCTTGGCGACTCGCAGGCAGGCGTCCCATTGGGAGCGGCCGGCGGAGTCCATCTCGGCTAGGACCGCGGCGAGGATCTCGGGCTCGGGGGGCTTGCGTCGCTTCGGGACCCGGAGCACCTGTCCCGGGCACCGCCGGATCAGCTCCGCCTGGAGTGCCGCCGGCAGTCGGGTGAAAATGGACATGGGGTGGTTCCTCCTGTCGCGACTCTCGGGTCCAAAGTCAAGTCACGACACATACCCCCCTACTACGTAGGGGGGGGTAATGTCGCGACATTGTCCTGACTTTCGCGTCCTGACTTGACTTGCGTCCTGACGCGGCCATTGGCGTTGTGTGATATATGGTTATGAAATGTCGCGACATTTAGAACGGCTCCTGTCCTGACTTGACTTCTATGCACCACTCTGCCCGGTTCGCGGCCCCCCTGGACATCGCTCCGATGATATGTAGGTATCTCGTGATCGTCCTCCGATTGACTCCGGTGGCGAGCTCAAGTTCGGCCGTTCGATACCAGACGCCCGGCTCCATGTTTGCGACGATCTTGGCCCGCACCGCCCCCGCCTTCGCCTGCGCCATATCCTCCGGGGCCTCCACTTCGTACAGCACGCCCGAGTCCGTGTCCCGGGCCAGCCACGTCGGGTCCGGCGCCCGGCCGTGCCGGACCTTGGGCCAACACATGCAGAGTTTGCCGCGGGACTCTTTGAGCCGGATCAACGTCCCGGCAAGGTCGCCGAGGATGGACGCACCGCGAAGTGCCTTGAGGTCGTCCGTGATCGGCTCGTCTCCCGGCTTGGCCTCGTGGTGCGCCAGCATAGGCGATGTTCCGGTCCGCCCGGGCAGCTCCCGGAGAAACCACACGACCGGGGAAAGATCCTCCTGCGTCTCCCTGCCGCGGTGCGCGACCGCCAGGGGATCAATCGCGAGTAAGGACAGGGATTCACCACGACACCATGCCGCAAGCTCCTCCTGCTCGCGCGGAGAGGCCAGGTCGAGCAGCGTACGCAGCCGGTCGCACGGGATCACCACGACATCGGCCGGCGGCTTGCGCTCCCCGCAGATAGCCATGATCCGCTCCCGGAGGTAGTAAGTCGCCAGCTCCAGAGATATCACCCCGACGCGGCACTTGGTCGTCGGCTCCCCGAAGAACGGCTGGCCTTCGGCGATGGCAATGGCGAGTTGGAGGATGAGGTAGGACTTGCCCAGTCCCGGCCGGCCGTACAGGACGCTGTACTCCGTCGCCGTGATCACGCCCGCCCCGAGGATCCCGGCCGGTGGGGCCATCGGGGTGTCGACCAGGTCGCAGGCGGTGCTCGCCGCCGATCGGTAGCGGTTCGGCGCCGCCATGTCCGGGCTGGACAGGTAGTCGTTGGCGTCGGCCACCGCGTCATCGAGTCGGTCCGGGGCCTCCTCGATCTGCTTGGCCGCGGCCCGAAGGATGGACGCCGCCGCCCGGGCCCGGTGCCGCTCCCGGATCTGCCGGGCGAGGTG
>Ga0172381_10000770_pt1 | contig 39436 bp, 37 predicted proteins | sample Leawel6488metaG_FD_119754 | JGI IMG/M metagenome (GOLD analysis project Ga0172381, IMG submission 119754) | Leachate microbial communities from a municipal landfill in Southern Ontario, Canada - Leachate well 64-88 metaG | ecosystem: Engineered > Solid waste > Landfill > Unclassified | place... | reverse complement strand
GTAAAGCTCACCGTCGCGGTATTACCAGCGGCATCAGTTACCACTAAGGTATGAGCACCATTGGTATTAACGCTATCACCGGAGGCAAAGGCCGCGCCATCTAAAGTAGCAGTAACCGGGCCTTCGTTTTCCGCGTCAGTATAAGTAATGGTAACGGCTGAAGTATAAGTATTGCCGTCTATGACACCGGAAATAACCGGAGGATTTTGATCAATAATATTTTTGTCAGTGGCTAAATAGATATCGCCTGATTTGACATAATAGACATATTTGTTGGTTGAATTCAATACTACCACCGGATTGTTGCTTGAAGTATCAACGTCAACTTGAGCGCCAAAACCAGAACCATTATCTTCATCATAAACTACGTTACCGCTGAATTCATAAGTTACAGACGGATCAACGCCGTTTAAGGCTAAGGTTGGTTTAGAGCCACCACCCGCGACAACCGTGGAAACATCCCAGGAAGCGCTGGCCGTAATTTTAGCTAAATAAACCGCGGAGACGTCGGCCACATAAATTACTTCAGCGGTAGTACCATTGAGCACTAAGCTATTGGCACTTAAAATACCGGTGGAAGTGTAACCTAAGTTGTCGGAAACGGAATTACCATCAGCGGCATTGGTTTTAACCTGAACGTATTTAGCGGAACTGGTCGGATCACCAGTATAGGTAGTGTTTAAGTAAGCAATATGATATTTACCCGCGCCATCAATTTTGATGGTCGGATCAGTATAGTTGGTAGTTAAAGCACCGTCTAATTTACCGTCTTCAACGATTTCCGGAGTAGCTGAGTTAAAATCACCGGAAGTATTGTTGATGTAAAGTAAATCACTGTAACCGTCTGATTCGGTTCTGATTAAGGCTAAATAAACCTTACCGGAAGCATCAACGGTAATATCGGCTTGGGAACCGGAACCGATGTCAACGGCCGGCTGCCAACCAGCGGCAGTCTTTTCAATGTATTTAACAAAAGTGCCGGAAGAGATAAAGACTACGTGAACATTACCGGCATTGTCTAAAGCCATGGCCGGGTTAGTACCCGCGATCACCGCTTCTTCAGTCTGACGGTTTTGTTTGTAGTAAATCATGCCGCTTCTTTCGTAGACAGCAGAAACATTACCGGCTGAATCAATCGCGGCATCAGGATTTTGATTGTTTGAACCCGAAAAGGTTAGGCGGTAAGTATTTAATGATGGAGCAGCTAAAGCCTGCTCAACGGCGGTAAAACCACCAGCAATAAAGACAATGGCCACAACCAATGTCGAAGAAATGGCTTTCTTGAGCCAATTTTCCTGCTTTACTGAAATTCTCATTTTTCTTGTTTTAGTCATATTTTTTAGTGATTAAATGCTTGTTTCATTAAAAATATAATAAATTAAGTATCAATCATATTAGCTCAAAATGAATATTTTGTCAAGGGTGACCTAAATCAACAATAAAAAAATAAAAAATCAATTAAAAAAAATTTTATAAAACAAAAGTCTATTTATGTCAAAAAGCCACAAAACATCAAAACCTTGACTTTTTTTAGTAAATATGTTAACGTGTCCTATTAAGCAGAATCATTATTTCTGTTTAATTTCCGAAAAATAGGTATCAAAAGAACTTTGATAATTTGAGTATTAGTTTAGAGAAAAAACTCGCTCTCACTGGTGTGGGATGTGAGTACGAATAGAAAAATCGAAAACGAGCCAAGGGCTCAGACGAAAAGGAGACGTGCAATGCGAAATAGGGTTCTGATGGTTTTTGGGTTGACCATGGTGGTCATGCTGATTGGGGGCTGCGAAGCGCCCAATCAAATTGACCTTCAAGTTGATTTTTACTCGAATAATGGGTACCTCTACAGCGTACCCATAGTCGAAACGAATCAGCTTGTGATCATCCCTCTTGAAGCGACGGTGCTGGTGGAGCAATTCTCCAGTGTAGTCGCCGAAGACAGTAGTCGAAGGGAATTCGACTACACGGTAACCGCCACCGATAATGCCGACGGGTTCGCTTATGTGCTCGACGAAGGGCACGCGGACGCAGGCGACGTTATTTATGTTTCGAAACTGGTTCGCGACACGTTGGGGCAACCCCTTGTTAGCGAATTCCAGTCCGAGGTTTCGGCGGTATTTATACTGCCGGGGCCGTATCATGACGAGACGCTGTGGACGGCTCATGCGAGCTTCACGGCAATCCCCGAAATCCCCGAAGAGAAATGAGGATGCGCGAGCATCCAAAACATAAGGAGGCACACCACCATGTGCAGACTACTGCTGATTCCCCTGCTTTTGGTTATGGTGTTGGCTGGCTGTCAAAAGCCGGAAAGCACCAACCTCAGCCTCAAGTTCCTCGATTCCACCGGCAACGAAATGAAACGCGTTGACGTCATATGGGATAATCAAATGATCCCCAATGATGGCACGTCGGCCTCGGTCGTGGCCGAAACTACCGTAGCCATGGCCGACGGCAAACTTGTCGAAGGCGCGGTTACGGTGGCAACCACATCGGGAACCACCGAAATCGTTGCCGAGGGCAAAACCTCGGCCGAAAGTCCGTTCCAGTACGAAATCCCGCAATTCACCGACATCGGCGAATTGGCTAACGAGAGTTACCAATTTGTCGGTCAGGTGGAGGGCTGGAGCCAGGCGCGGTCCTTTCAGTGGGTTGCGAATGGCGCTACGGTTTCTCTGACCATCAATGTTGAAGGGCAAGGCACAACCGTGCCTGAAGCCGGCAAAACTATAAACGTTTTGGCCGGATCGCTCATTAACATTGAGGCCATACCGGCCGATGACTGGACTTTTGTTTCTTGGGAAGGTGAAGGGGTGCAATCCCCCAACCAATCCCAGACAAAAGTCCTGGTCAACGCCGACATGGCCATCACGGCCAAGTTTTCGGAGAATGGCGGCGACGGTGAGGAAATCTGCGACGGCAATGATATCCCCTGGATCCTCCAGGTGGTGCCCGAACAGGACATTCTCACCATTGCTTTGACGCCCGGCACGGCACTCTGCCAAGCGGCCCCCGGCATTCCAGTCGGTGTGACCATTGATGAGTGCACGCGACTCGGACTGCGCCTGCAGAACGCGGCGGACGATTCGGACTACGTCTATTTGGTGAAAGCCATAACGACGGACCCGACACGACCGGACGCGATCTATGTCAATCCGGCTTACCCCGGAGCGACAATTCAGGCAGAAATCTCCCTGACAGGGCTTGGTCCTTTTGGCGAAGAAAAAACCTACGCGCTGCAAGGTGCGGATGGTACCGCCAAGAGTACGATCGTGTCCCCGCTTCTAACCACTGAAGTGGAAATAAACGCGATTTACTACGACAACGCGTTTATTACACTTCAGACCGCCACCGAAGACTTTCAGGTAATTCAGGAAACCAACGGCAGTTGGTTGCTGAACTATCTGGGTAACGGCGGTGGAGAAGCGCCTCAGTTTACCTCGCAGCCGATTTCCCAGACCGTGGCGGTTGGCAGCGATGTCAACTTCTCGGTTGAAGTTTCCGGCGAGCCGACTCCGACGTTGCAATGGTTTTACGGTGGCGACCCCGTTACCAACGGGAATGCGTCAACGTTGACCATTTCAAACGTCCAACTGTCTGATTCCGGCAAGGCCATCCAGTGCATTGCCACGAATCAGATGGGACAGCAACCGTCGAATTTGGCTTACCTATACGTAGTCAACGGCATTGAAGCGTACAACCTGTATGCTAGTGTCGAAGGCGGCGGAACGGTAAAGGCCATGCCCGGTGGCTGGCTATACCAAACAGGCACGCAAGTCCAGCTCATGGCCGGAGGCCTTACTGGCTGGACCTTCGAGAAGTGGCAGGGTGACGTCACCGCGGCCAACATCCATCGTAATCCCCTGTGGGTAACGATGGATAAAGACGTAGCGATCCAAGCCGTATTCAAGCTTACCGGTACACCCGGGACGCAATACAGCCTGACGCTCGACTCGTCCCCAAGCGGCACTGGCGTGGCCATTCCCAACCCCGAAGGCGGTATATACAACCCCGCCACCGAGGTTGAAATTGTGGCCCTGCCAATGGCAGGTTATCGTTTCGACCATTGGTCGGGTACGGATGTGCCGGAAGGTGCTACCCAAAACCCGATCAAGGTAACGATGACTGCCAGCAAGTCGTTGGTGGCGAATTTCGCCACGCTCAGCGGGAACGAACTCTTTATTGCCGTCCAGCCGATGTCAACCGGTGCCAGACCTGGCGATCCGGTTTATGTCACGCTGGAAGCGGCAGGAGGTGTCCCGCCGTACTCATACCAGTGGTATAAGTACGTGACCTCGGATGTCTGGGTGGTTGGTGGTCAGAACACAGCCACACTCAGCTTCCCCAGCGCCACAGAGGCGGAACAAGGTAATTATTTCTGTATAGTCACGGATGACAGCGGAAGTAAGCGCTTGGCACAGCCCTGTCAAAAAGGCGTGATCAACATGTCCGAAATCCTTCGGACAGTCATCGGCCAATAATCACCCCCGAGGTTCGAGGTTGCGGTTCACTGTTGAGCCGCAACTCTGTTGATACAGGACAAGAGCAAGAAGAGGCCTTGCAAGGTGCAGGTCTCAAAAGAAGAAGGATCAGAAACCATGAAGAAAATGAACCTGAGTCTCACCATCGCTTTCGCCGCCATTATTGCGGTCATGCCCACCATCGCTTTCGCCGCCCCGCACCACGCTGCGCCCACCGTTGCCATTTACGTTGACATCTGGGACGCGGTCGTCATCGAAACCGGGCCGGTCGGCGGCAACGTTGACCTGAACGGCACGCTGACGATGAGCGTCACGCTCAGCGGCACGGCACCGTATGACATCGTATGGGTACACGACGGCACGGTGATCTCCGGGGAAACGGACGAAAGCTACACCATCACAGCCGCCAGCGCGAATGACGCTGGGGAGTACTGGGTTGAATGCCGGAACGTGGTTAACCCCGCGATTCCGGCTGGAATGTATTCGTCTGTCACTTCGGCGCATGCCACCGTGACCGTTGGCGGCGCGCTGACGGCAACTCTGTCATCCAACCCCGTTGCCACCGCCGGTATCGTTGCCGTCAATCCCGAGTCGTCGATCAATTTCGCTGTCTCCGTCTCCGGTGGGACAGCCCCGTACACCGTCATTTGGCAAAAGGGCGGCGTGGAAATTGGCGGCGCCGGCGATCAGACGACCTTCACCTTGGCCAACATTGCCGAGGCCATGGAAGGTACGTACACGGCCAGCGTAACGGACAGTGCTAGCCCGGCCGCAACCATTTCGACGAATGCAGTCGTGGTCTCGGTAAACGACCCCGTCGTTTTCACCGATGACCCCGACAATATTTGCGTCGATCTCGGCCAAGCCGCAAGCTTTACCGTCGCGACCACGGGCACACCCGAAATCAGTTACCAGTGGTACCAAAACGGTATAGCGGTCGGCAGCGACAGTAATACCTTCAGTATCGCGTCCGTCGCCGAAGCGGACGCCGGTACGATTTACTGCGTCGCTACCAACATTGTCGGCAGCGTAACGTCGGCGACGGCGACGCTGACAATCAATGGCCTGTTGTCAGTCACCTTCACCTCCGAACCTGTTGCCGTGGACGAGAACGGCGGCAAGTGGGTTCACATCGCGCCGGCCGGTGGTCCCGAGCCCAATTTGGTGACCATCACCGCGGTAGTGACGGGCGGCGTCGAGCCCTACCACTACGAGTGGACGCTTGATGGGACGCCCATTGGCGCGCCCGACGAGGCTTCCATTACCGTGGAGGAAGCCACCAACGACGACGAAGGGCTCTACTCGGTGAACGTTACGGATTCCAATCCGTAACGATTGTTCATTTCATGGTCCGAAATCGGCTAGAGACAATCTAAGCTGAAATTGGCCAAATGCCTTTGGGCGGGAGTTTCATGTACCCCCGCCCAGTTTTTTTTACCTTTAAAACTTGACAAAAATCAATAAATGTAGTAGTATTATATATTGCAAAAATTGTGCCTATTATGCCTTTTTTGCACGATCTTTTGATTTTTAAGTCAACTTCTAACGCCAAGGTGCGCGAGAAGTTTAACCCAAGGTTGAAACGAAAGGACAGGCCAGCCATGTTCGCAAGAAGAAGAGTATTTACAGGAAGAAGGGTTCCGCCCATGCGCGTACCCGGCCCAAAAAACACGCTTTTTTTTCTCACGTTCTGGGTCGCGGTGGTTACTGTGGTCCTGATGATCAAACATCCGTGGTACGCTAACGAGCCACTGACGGTTCATCTGGAAGCCATTCCAGTAACCGTCAGCTTTGACGGCGACCTGGTGGTGCCTTCTACTGATGATGGCAATGCCATCAAACTTGAAGCGATAGTCGAAGGTGGCGTGCCGCCTTATGGCTATGTCTGGCTACGAGACGGCGTGCCGATTGACGCCGCCAGCAAGAGCACTTTGTTGGTTAAGGGCGGCACTACCGCCGATAAGGGAGCCTACTCGGTCCAAGTGACCGATTCCTCGTGGTAACGTAACTCCTAGACACCCTGTAGGTGCAAAGGAGTGGAGTGTTGAGGAAAATCGCTGCAAAGCGAAAACAGGAGGAATTGAAGATGAAACCCATGTGTTACCTGACCCTGTTGATTGCGCTGTTGGCCCCGTTGGCCTTCGGTGCGCCGAATCACGCGACTGTCAAACCCGAGGACCAGATCGGAATCCGGGTAGACGAATACCCGATCATATCCGAACCGGCTCAAGCGGCGTCGTTCACGGTTTACACCACCACCAGCAAAACGTTTGCTGTCGTGGTGGCGACTCCGACCGATCCCACAGACCTACCGTTGTTGTATCAGTGGTATCGAGACGGCGTAGCCATCACCGACGATGGCCGCGTTACTGGTGCGACGACGTCGGAGCTTTCGCTGACCAACATCTTATTGGCCGACGCCGGCAGCTACACGTGTCGGGTGAAAACCCAGCACAATCTTGAGACGGAATCGCCGACGTTCACCCTGACGGTGAGAAAGTCTTTGGCTTTCACCAAGGAACCGTGGACGCAGACGTTTTATGAAGCGTCCAGCATCGTGCTCTTTGGCGAGGCCGACGGCGAAGGTCCAATCACTTACCACTGGGAGTTGGACGGCGCCGACATTTCCGGCGCAACCAGTAAACAATACGTCAAGTCCAATGCCGTCGTGGCCGACGGTGGCCAGTATGAGTTGGTGGCGCAAGACGCTTACGGCAACGTGCTGTACAGCGACCCCGCCACCATCACGGTTCGTCCTGTCGGAGCCCCGTATCCGGAGTGGAAATTCACTCACGTTTCAGGCGCATCGACCGCGGATCTCGTCATCAATGCCCACAACCTCGCGCTTCAATGCCAGGTCATTGGCACGTTTCCGAATATTCTAACCATCGGAAATGTGATCAAGGTCGGTGTTATCTTCCGAGTTGGCACCACCGACCACATCGTGCGGGCGGATGTCGCTTTGCCGTCCGACGGCGACAGCGCCACATTGATCATCGACGGCTCGACCGCCGTTGACTGGACCAATAAAGCGTCGCCAATCGACCTGGCGACGTTTGTCGGTCAGGTCCTGGGCTTCTATACCCTGGACACGCTACCCGTTTTGGAAAAGCGCACGAACAACACATTCGTGCAGTTCCTGAAAAACGGGATCGTTCTTTCGAACAATGGCCAATATTACGACTGGTAAAACAAAAACAGTCGTTGAGTCCTGAAACCCACGAAGCCGGCAACGCATTACGCGCCGCCGGCTTCTTTCTTTTTTATTGAATTTATTTTTTAAAACCCAAGTCCCATGCCCTGAATTTTTTGCGCTAAACCAAACTGCGCTTTTTTCAAGGCTTCATTAGTACAATCTTTAATCGCTCTAACTAATGTTTCTGATTCCATTTCGTTTAAAACTATAATTTCTTCAATTTGCAGACTACCGCTGACCACAACTTTAATCCCCTGCTTTTCTACTTCAAATTTTTCTTTTTTAATCTGATCCTGCATGGCTTTGAGCTGACCGATTTGTTTGAGTTTATCCAACATAATTTATTTAATTTTTAGATTCTTTAATTTACCCGCGCTGCCCAAAACTTCATTCTTTTTAGCCACATAATCGGCAAATTCCTGCATAAATAATTTACCGGGTTTTCTTAAATCAAATACTTCCGGACTATTCTTAAAAAATTCCCGATGCACCCGGCACCAAACTAGGCGACCGTCAGTATCAATGTTAATTTTACAAACACCCAATTTGGCGGCTTTTTGATAATCGTTTTCATCCACCCCCTTAGCCTGGCCTAATTTACCACCAGCCGCGTTAATCCGACTCACTTCATCGGCCGGAACCGAAGAGGAACCATGCAAAACCAAAGGAAACCCCGGGGCTAATTTTTGTATTTTTTCCATGACTTCAAAATGCAAACTTTGCGTACCGGAAAATTTATACGCGCCATGACTGGTACCAACCGCGCAAGCCAAACTGTCAATGCCGGTTAATTTGATAAATTCCAAGGCTTGGTTGGGATCCGTTAATTTCGCCTGACTTTCCGCTACCGAAATATGGTCTTCCACACCACCCAATTGACCTAATTCCGCTTCCACGGCAATTTTTTTGGCATGAGCGGCTTTAACTACGCGTTTGGTGGCAGCGACATTATTTCTAAAATCCATGGCACTGGCATCAATCATAACCGAAGAATATAAACCGGTTTTAATCGCTTGCAGGCAGGATTTTTCGTCACCATGATCTAGATGCACCCCAAAAACTAATTTAGGAAAAATTTTGTCCGCCGCTCTGATAATATTTTCAACCATCAAAGCATTGGTATAATCCCAAGCTCCTTTAGTAATTTGAACAATAAACGGCGCTTGACTCTGCTGGTTACCCAAGAACAATCCCATGACCTGCTCGGCATTGTTAATATTATATGCGCCGATGGCATATTTGCCATAGGCTTGTTTAAATAACACTTTTGATGAGACAATCATATTAATTTTTAAATAATTACACGGTAATTATAGCAAAAAAAATAAATCCTGAACATTGCTCGGGGACAGGGAGTCGAACCCCGATTACCAGAGCCAGAATCTGGTGTCCTGCCATTAGACGATCCCCGAGCAATACCCAGGATTATTTTAAATTTTTAATTCTTCGCTTTAAATAGGCTCTGCCAAATCCAGTTTTTAATTCTTTTTCTCTTTTTAAGGCATCAGACTCATCAAGACAGGCCTCATAGTAGATTAATTTAAACGGGATACGTTTTTTAGTGGCTGATACTAAACCTTTATTGTGTTGTTTAATTCTTTTCTTTAAATCTATACTAAAACCAACGTATAATTTTGAATCCTTTTCGCTTTTTAATACATAAGTATAATACATACTCTCGTGTCCTGCCCCGCCCGCAACGCTTCGCAAGCGAGCTTGCTCGCGTAGCGATGCGGGCGGGCATTAGACGATCCCCGAACCATACAATGAAAAGATACAAATTTTTTACTTAGGGTTTTCGAACAATACCCGGGATTATTTTTTACCTGAATTTTGATGTTTTATATTTTAGCCAAAAAATCTCAAAAAGTCAATCTATTCAATCAATTGGCCGCCGAAGGCTTGCAAGACACTGCCTAAATCGCCCTCACTGGCCGGAGATTCAGTTGGCGAAGAAATAATTGGCTTAAAATCATTGACCATGTTCTCATCAACCGTGGCTTTAACTAGAATTCCCGCACCAAAAATCTCCGCCAAAGCTCGTTCAACAATCTGACGATTCTTAGTATCATTCAATCTCTGCTGATGAAATTTACAATTAAAACAAACCTCCAAGGCACCATTGTCATCAATTTTTACCGGCAAGCAAATTTTCATAGCCGCGGCCAGGCTGGCGTTGTATTTTTTTAAACAAACCAAAAAATCCCCCCATTTTTCTTTGATTTGCTCGAAGTCAATTTTTTTACCTAACCCGCTTCTTGGCCCCAAGGCCGCTTCGTCTGATTTTACCGCCACTGGCGGCATTATTGCTTCTTCCGACTTCATGGTCGGCATGGGAGCTGATTTGACTTCCTTGGGCTTAATTTCATCGCCAACAGACGCCCCGGATCCCGATCCGGATAAATTTGGCGGCTTGGGCGGATCAATTTTGGAATTATTATTTTCAACGGTAATTTCAATAATCGCCAATTCTAAAGGCAACTGAATAATATCACTATATTTCATTTCCTGCTTTTTCTTCATTAAAATATCCAAAGAGTTAATTAAAAATTCCAAAGATGTCTTTTCGGAAATTTCGATTAATCTCTTTTCCAAATCCTTACTTAAAGCGCCGGCAAAACCTGACAAATCTTTATTAATTTTTACCAGCATTATCTTACGCACGATCTCAATCAAATCACCGGTAAATTTTTCCAGCTCTACGCCATCCTCGATTAAATTATTAACCAACAGAATCGCGGCGGCGGTATCTTTACGGTTTAAAAAATTAACCAGCTCCAAAGCCAAATCAAATCGCGAACGCGGCAAAACCAATTCCGCCTGTTCCAGGGTGATTCTTTTGTCGTCCAAAGACAAAATTTGACCCAGCAAACTTTCGGCATCACGCAAGCAGCCGCCGCAAATATAAGCGATATTTTCCACCACCTCTTTGTCAACTTTTTTGTTCTCCAAGGTAATTAAATGATTTAATCGGCCGATAATTTCCGATTCTGAAACTTTATGAAATTCAAAATGCTGGCAACGAGAAATTATCGTCTCCGGCACTTTATGAATTTCCGTGGTGGCTAAAATAAAAATCGCGTGAGCCGGCGGCTCTTCCAGAGTTTTTAGCAAAGCATTAAAGGCCGAAATAGACAGCATGTGGACTTCGTCGATAATAAACACCTTAAATTTTCGGCTAGTCGGCGTAAACCGAGAATTACTGATAATATTTTCTCTGACGTTATCTACGCCGGTATTGGAAGCGGCATCAATTTCAATTACATCAATTGACCGGCCTTCATTTATTTCCAAACAAGCATCGCAGACATTGCAAGGTTCGGATTCCCCTTCTTTTCTTTTCAGGCAATTCACGGCCTTAGCTAAAAGCCGCGCGGTTGTAGTTTTACCCAGGCCGCGCGGTCCGGAAAACAAAAAGGCATGGGCAATTTTATTGCTCTGCAATTCGCTTTCCAGCGTGGTTTTAATATGATTCTGGCCAATAACCTCGCCAAAGGTTTTGGGCCGGTATTTTCTATATAAAGCTAAACTCATAGCATAAAAATTTTAGCTTATTTTTATCTTTTAATCAAGGGAATAAAAAAACCAAAAAATATAAAATAATCAGATTAATAATACTTAATTTGAGCCTGAACAAATATAAAAACTCCTCATTTGACTGAGGAGTTTTTATTAAAACTAAGCAATTATTTTTCTTCTTCAGCTCCAGCTTCGGGCTTAACTTCAGCGGCCGCTTCCGGAATCTTTTCTTCCGGCTTAGATTCTAAATCAGCCATTTCTTTTTCCGTTCTGGGCGGCTGAATAGAGACTACCACGTCGTTTATGTCATGATGAGTAATCACATTTTCCGGTAATTTTATATCTTTAACGTGAACAACATCATCTAAAGTTTTTAAGCCTGACAAATCGATTTTAATTTCATGAACCAAGTACTGAGGCAAACATTCGACTTTTAATGAATGAATGCTGGTAACCAATATTCCGCCCAATTCTTTAACAGCCGGGGCTTCACCAGTGAATTCCAAGGCAATTTCCGCGGTAATTTTTTCGGTCATATTCACCGCGTATAAATCTATATGAATAATTCGGTTAGTAATGTGATCCAATTGAACATCATGCAACAAAACCTTAATGACTTTATCACCCTCAATTGACAGATCAACCAAAGTACTCTCACCAGCTTGTTTTAGCACTTTTTCTAAAGCTAATCTTTCGACCACTAAATTTAAATTTTTTACACCGTGGCCATATAAAACAGCCGGCACTTTTCCTTGCTCTCTTAAATCTTGAACTTTGCCGCTTGCTTCTTCTCGTTTTTGCGCGGTTAGATTAATAATATCCATGTCATTTTCTCCTTTCGAAATTAATTAGTTTAATTATCAAATTGATCAACTGTTATATTTTCTTTTTTTAAAAATTCATGCGCCAAAATTACCTCATCCCAAGAAATTGGTTTTAATTTTCTAAATTTAATTACGTCTTCACCAATTAAATCAGTAATAATACCAACGGAACTGGCGCCCATTTCACCCAAACTAACTACGGCCAGCATCAAAGACTGGCAATGATGGCATTTAACATGAACCAAATAGCTTGAATCACGTTCGGCCAGCACCTTGGCTTCCAGCGGATTAAACTTGAGATTGCACACCGGACAACTATTAATCAGGGTTTGATTTTCACTAAAAAGATTAAATAGTCGATTAGCCATAGAGATAAAGTATCAAAAATAAGCCATTTTGTCAAGACCGCTAATTAGGCGCTAACGCTCTTATGCTTGGTTGCGGATTATCATATTTTCGACAATCCCTACCAAAGCCAACATCACCACTAAAAAACTGCCGCCGTAGCTAAGAAATGGCAGAGAAATTCCGGTTACCGGCACCACTCCGATATTCATGCCAATATTAATCATCATTTGGCAAAAAATTAAAATTGATAGCCCAAAAACAAATAGCAAAGAAAAATTATCTTTCATCAATTTTGCCGCCCGAATTAAGCGAGTAAAAACCAGCCCAAAAAGAAAAAGCACTAAGGAAACGCCCAAAAATCCCAACTCCTCGGCAATAACCGCAAAAATAAAATCTGTTTCCGCTTCCGGAATGAATTTTAGCTGACTTTGAGAGCCAAAACCCAAACCGCGGCCCAAAACCCCGCCGGCTCCAACCGCCGTAATCGCCTGGCGGACGTGATAGCCAGTGCTGTAAGGATTAGCCTGCGGATTCAAAAATGTTTTTATTCTTTCTTTTTGATAGGGCGCGAAAAAGAAAAACCAAGCCATTAAACCGCTTAAAATCAAGGCCAAGGCCAGCAGCGCCAAATGCTTTTTATTGGCTCCGGAAAAAATCATTAAAAATAGCCAAATTAAAAATAAAATCATGGCCGAACCAAAATCTGGCTGCAAAATAACCAAACCAACATAAACCAAAGTAATCACCCCGGCCACAAAAAAATTTCTAAATTCTTTAATACTGTCAGATTTTCGGCTTAAAAACCAAGCTAAAAAAACAATCAAAGAGGCCTTAGCTAATTCCACCGGCTGTAAATTAAAAAATCCGAATATTGAAAACCAACCGGTTGTTCCCTTGATTGTTCGCCCTAAAAATAAAACCAACACCAATAAAATAAAACTGCCTAGATAGATTAAATAACTGAAATCATGAATGAAATGATAATTAATTGAAGCTAAAAAGAAAAGTATCGCCAAACCGATGATGGCAAAAATTATTTGTTTTTTAAAAATTACCATATCAGGCTGCTCGGCGCTGATGGCAATACTGTAAATGGCGGCCAAGCCGAAAGAAATCAATAAAAACACCGAACCAAACAAGATCCAGTCAAATCTCTTCAGAGAATTGAAATATCGCAAGAACGCGGGCATATCAAACGAAAAACACAAGAACCTAAAATTCAATGCTCTTGTGTTTTACAATTATTTTCAGATGGTTTAATTATTTAGTCCTAACAAAAGTAATGACTTTTTGACCCTGAGTCAGACCGCTTTTGACCTCGACTTGACCGTCATCACCTCTTAAGCCCAAAATCACTTCTACTTTAACCGGCTGATTGTTCTCTAAAATTTCAACATATTCTTTATTGCCTTCATCTTTAACGGCTCTAAGCGGAGCGATTAAAACATTTTCTACCTTGGCCGTATTAACGGTTACATTGGCCGTCATGCCGGGCTTAATTTTATCCACCAAATCCTTAACCGCATCTGGTTGCTGCAAATCCAAAGAAACTGTCAGTTGATAATAAATTACATCCTGAATACTGGTCTCGGCCGGATCAATGGTGGTAATGGTGCCACTAAAAGCGTCCTCTGAGCTAAAAGCGTCTAACGTAATTTCCGCTTTGTCGCCAACATTAATCTTGGCAATATCAGACTCGGGAATATTTACTTCCACTTCATAGACTTGATTGGCCAGCATTTTAATCACCGGCTGAGTTAAACTAGTCTGTTCACCCGCCAAAACATTGACTTCCGTAATCACGCCATCAATTGGCGCTTTTATTACCGTATCATCAAGTCTATCCAAGGCCAGCTGCAAATCCGCCTGAGCACTGGCTACTTGCGCCTGGTAAAGTCTAATATCCTCGGTTCGAGCCGGTGCCTTTCTTAAATTCAAATCAGCCTGCGCTTTGGCATAATTTCGCTCATAAGTTGAGACATTATTTTGCGCGGCTTCAACTTTTGTCTGATAATTCAGCTCCGCATCGGCCACACCTTGCTTGTCATCTTGAATGGTATTAATACTGCTATTGGTTGTTAACCATTCGGCATTGATTGAAGTTTTCAAAGTGTCTAAATTAGCCCGAGTTAGAGTGGAATTGACCACTACCTTGTCCAGTAATTTTGATAAATCGTCCAAAGTGGTAGCGAGATAATTTAAAGATAACAACGTCGAATCAATCAAGCTCTTGATCTGAGCCAAATCCTGACTCGAGCTGGCTGAAACATAGGCCGAATCCGCCAAGCCAACCTGATGCTTGGCCTGTTCATAGCCAGTAGATACCTTTTGCTGCAAGACTGGATCGCTAGTAGTAAAGTTATAGCTATAACCTTGATAATTCAAAGTATCATAAATTTTTTGCAGAGAAATGTAGGCTTTAGCGATTGCATTTTTAGAATCATTTAGCCCGGCACTTTTATTATTATCAATCGCCTGACTATAGGTTGATTTAGTGCTGGCCAGATCCGATTTTGCGTTATCCCAATCAGATTTGGCTTTCTGCAGAGCCACTTCATAAACCGCGATGTCTTGACTAGTAGCGCCAGCTTTTAACTTAGCCAAATTGGCGGCTGCTTGCTCCACATTTGATCTGGCCTTATTAACATTAGCCATCAAATCAGAGGAACTTTGGCGGGCTAAAACCTGATCCACTACGACTTTATCCCCTTTTTTAACGCTCTGAACACTAAGTTTTCCGGGATTTTTAAAATTAAGTTCAATTTCCGTGGCTGACTTAATCTTGCCGGTGGCGGTTACGGTTTGAATCACCGTACCAGATATAACATCCTGGGTAACATATTCTGTTACCGGAGCCTTAAAAATGTAAATTTTAGCCAAAATTCCACCCCCAATAATCAGGGCTAGAATTATCCAAAAAACTTTTGATTTAATAATTTTTTTCATAATTTAATTAATTTTTATAGGCTAATTATACAGTTTTTTGCCTTAAAATGCAACTAAGCAGGCCGCAAAACCCATGGCTATGTTTTCTCTGATTATTTATTTTTTTAACTTTTCCATATCAGCAATTAATCTTTGTAAATCAGTTTTAATCGCATCTAAAAGAATTTTATCTTTATCATCTTCCTCAACCTCTTCAGAAATATCATCAACGTCTTCCTGAATCTCGTCAACGTCCTTTTGAATTTCATCGACATCCTTTTGAATTTCATCAACGTCTTCCTGAATCTCGTCAACATCCTTTTGAATCTCGCCCACATCTTCTTCAACTTCTTGCAAACTTTCAACGCTATGGTTAACGGCAATTTGAATGAATATGGCTAAATAAATCGCTTCCAAAGACACCACGGTAGTCAAGATTAGTAAAACTTCTTCTAGGCCAATACCGAAAAACATTGAGCCAAAAGCGCCAATAAAAAAAATGGTGTGAATTATCAATGACATAGGCGAACCAATCCACCGAGTCATGGTTAAAGAAATTTTTTCCAATTTGTTTAATTCCATATTTTATTTTCTTAATTTTTGGATAAACATATTATACCAAAAAAACGCCCTCTTGGCGATTGGTTATGGTAGCCCCAAGCGGAATCGAACCGCTGTTACATGGATGAGAACCATGCGTCCTAGCCGCTAGACGATGGGGCCATAAAAAACCTAATTGTAAATCTAAATAATGTGGCGTCCCTGCCTCGCCTTGACGAGCGCCGCGAGTCTAGGCGGGCTAGCCGCTAGACCTGCCCGCCACACTGCGAAGCTGTGGGCGTGGCCTGCCCGCAATGCTACGCATAGCGTTGCAGACGGACGATGGGGTCATAATTATTTTAATATAATTCCGATTTTTATTAAAACTATCAGTCTATTTTCAATAACTAATTATAGTTTAGATATGACATTAAGTCAAGCAAAATTTATGGTTTATGCTTGACTTTGATGTAAGCAAATGCCATAATCATTAAGGATTATATATATGACTAGCATTGAGAAAGCAAACAAAATTAATAAGAAAAAATTAAAGGTTTCTTTAAGTCTTTTAATTTTTACCAAAGATATTGACGGCCAAACTAAAGCTTTAATTCAGCAGCGCGGCCCGTGGGATTACGAAAAAGACCAGCCTCAAACATACGTGGGAGCCTGGCAAACTTCCGTGCACGGTAAATTAGAAAACATCTGGGAAGGTTTGGCTCGTGAAACCCGCGAGGAACTGGGTGATGATTTTGCTTCACAACTCAATGAAAGTGAAGTGATTGCCATGGAGCACGAAGAACCAACGGAAGATTCCAGACGGGTTTTTCATCACCTCACCTTTGTTCCCCTGGAAAAAATTAAATCCATTAAACTTCATTCCTCTTCCAGCGGCTTTAAAATGGTAACCGAAGAAGAAGTTAAAAAATTCCGGCCAATTGATATAATACTCCACCGCGACTCGGGCGTTCCCAAAGACGGTATTTGGATGTTTGATGATGAGATTAGTTCGCTGTTAGACGGATTCGAGTTTATCCAAAAAAATATTTCTTAATACTTAAAAAACTATCCCGACAAACGGGATAGTTTTTTTATTGCTTATTTTAAATAAAATCAAACTTGGAACGGTGGCCTCGGAAGAAAACCAAAGCCACAATAGGCAAAACAATCCAACAAAATTTTCCCAAATCACTGATAAAAACTACCTGGGTAAAATCCGAAAGACGACTAATCGCATTATTGGGTAAAAATGACAAAATTATACTGACTAATAAACCGACTTGAAGCAAAGAAAACATAATTGTTTGCCACCAAGTGCCGGCCAAACTGCTTAAATTCTGCAAAAGGCTGCTGCGGGAAAGAAAAATAAATAAAATCGCGAAGACAATCAGAAAAGCTGAAATTTGATAACTAAAATGAACAGAATTATTTATCCACGCGGTTAATTCGTCCATGTACGGCAAATTAGTGGCAATGGCCAAGGAAAGATAAGTGCTAATTAGTAGCGCCACAATTCTGTCTCGACCTAAAGTAAAACTGTAAATTAACACGCTAATTATCACAAAACAAAGAATGATAATGTCCCAAGTCGGCACCGACCAGTCAATGCCTAAAAAACTAAACCATAAATCTTTGCCGTTAAACGCCGCTTGTTGAGCGCCGCTATTGGCCTGCACTTTTACCACGTTTACCACATCCATTAAGGTAGTAGTGGCGGTTTGAATTGTCATATTTTTTATTCTTTATCGAACTCTTTTAAGAGTTCTTTTTGTTTTCGATTGAGCTTGGTCGGGGTTTTAACAATTACTTCCACCAGCTGATCACCACGACCGCGGCCGTTTAAAATTGGGACGCCGCGATTTTTTAAACGAAAAACTTTTCCGCTTTGAGTGCCATCAGGAATTTTTAACCAAAGTTTACCAGCCAAAGTCTCTATTTCAATTTTACCACCCAAAGCCGCGATCGTAAATGAAATTTCAGTTTGAGTGTGAATATCAAAACCCTGACGCTTAAAACGCGGATCGGATGAAACTTTTATTTTCAAATACAAATCCCCGGCCTGGCCATTTTTGGCCGCGCCATGGCCTTTGCCGGAGACGCGAATGGTCTGGCCATTATCAATTCCTTCGGGAATTTTAATATTAATTATTTCTGTCTTTTTTTCTACGCCTTGGCCGCGGCAAACCGTGCATTCTTTCTCAGCTTTGCTACCTTGACCTTGGCAGTCAGGGCAAACGCTCGGCAAACCAATACCAAAACCGATATTTCGAACAATTTGGCCGCTACCACCGCAGGTTTTGCAGGTAATATTTTTCGAACCAGGCTCAGCTTTGCTGCCTTGGCAATGTTGACACACTGCATCCTTATTTAAAGTAACTGATTTTTCCGCGCCAAAAGCCGCTTCGGAAAAACTCAAAGTAATATCGGCGGAAATATCTTTACCTTGCCGTCCAGCCGATTGCCCGCGGCTTCGATTGCTTGAACCCCCGAACAAATCACCAAACATTTCGCCCAAATCATTAAATTCAAAATTAAAACCTTGGCCCCCGCGCTGACCACCAAAAAAATCTGAAAAATCACCGTAACCGCCCTGACCACCGGCTTGATTAAAAGTCTGGCCAAATTGATCGTATTGTTTGCGTTTTTCCTCATTACCTAAAACGCCGTAAGCTTCATTAATCTCTTTCATTTTGGCTTCATCACCGCCCTTGTGCGGATGATGTTGGTGAGCCAATTTATAATAAGCCTTGCGGATTTCGTCCTGCGAGGCGGTTTTGGCAACTCCTAAAATTTCGTAAAAATCTTTGGCCATAAGTTAGCTTAGTAGCTGGTAGGTTAGTAGCTTGTAGGAATAGAATAATTTAAACCTCTAACTTCCTACAAGCTACTTCCTACTATCTAGTTTATTTATTTTCTTCCACCTCGCCCTCAACCACGTCTTCAGCTTTTTTTTCAGATTCAGTTTTGGTCTCAGCCGAAGCTTGGTCAGCCGGCGGTTGCTGCTGATACATCGCCTGACCGATTTTTTGGGCGGTTTGACTTAATTCTTCCGTATTCTTTTTAATGCTTTCCAAATTATCAGTATCTTTGACTTTCTTTAATTCATCCAGTTTGCCTTCAATTTCCTTTTTCAAATCAGCACTAATCTTGTCACCCGCGTCACGCATCGCTTTCTCGGTTGAATAAACTAAAGTGTCCGCTAAATTTCTCGCTTCAATCAATTCTTTTTTCTTCTTGTCTTCATCGGCGTGCAAATCCGCTTCTTTCTTCATTTTTTCAATTTCTTCTTTAGATAAACCCGAAGAAGCCGTAATGGTAATTTTTTGTTCTTTGCCGGTTCCTTTGTCTTTGGCTGAAACGTTTAATATCCCATTGGCGTCAATATCAAAAGTTACTTCAATCTGCGGTAAACCTCTGGGCGCCGGTGGAATACCATCCAAAATAAAACGGCCTAAAGTTTTATTGTCCCCTGCCATTGGTCTTTCACCTTGCAAAACATGGATTTCCACTGAGGGCTGGCTATCAGCCGCCGTAGAAAATGTTTGCGATTTGGTAGTAGGAATAGTGGTATTTCTTTCAATTAACGGCGTCATGACACTGCCCATGGTTTCAATCCCTAAAGTCAACGGCGTTACATCAAGCAACAATACGTCTTTAACATCGCCTTGCAAAACTCCGGCTTGCACCGCCGCGCCTAAAGCCACGACCTCATCCGGATTAACGGAAATATTCGGTTTTTTGCCAAAAAACTCTTCAACCACTTTCAAAACCAAAGGCATGCGCGTCATACCGCCCACCATAATCACCTCTTCAATTTCTGAAGTAGTCATTTTGGCATCTTTTAAAGCCTGACGGCATGGTTCCAAGGTTTTTTTCACCAACTCTCCCACCAATTCTTCCATTTTAGCTCGACTTAATTTTAAAACCAAATGCTTTGGTCCAGCGGCGTCAGTGGTAATAAATGGCTGATTAATTTCAGTTTCCTGGGCAGTAGAAAGCTCAATCTTGGCTTTTTCCGCAGCCTCTTTGATGCGTTGCAAGGCTAAATTATCTTTTGACAAATCAATGCCCTGATCTTTTTTAAATTCACTGATAATCCAATTGATCAATACCTGATCAAAATCATCACCGCCCAAATGGGTATCACCGTTGGTTGATTTGACTTCAATGGTATCTTCGGAAATATTAAGAATGGAAATATCAAAAGTGCCGCCACCCAAATCGTAAACCGCGATTTGCTGACCTTTTTTCTTTTCAAAGCCGTAAGCTAAGGCGGCCGCGGTTGGTTCGTTAATAATTTGTTTGACCGTCAAACCGGCAATTTCACCGGCGTCCTTAGTCGCGCGGCGTTGAGCATCATTAAAATAAGCTGGCACGGTAATAATAGCTTCGGTAATTTTTTCACCCAAACGCGCTTCCGCGTCCGCCTTTAACTTCTGCAAAATCATGGCGGAAATTTCCTGCGGCGTGTATTCTTTGCCTGACATCAAAATTTTAACGCCCTCGCCGCCACTGACAATTTTATATGGCATTAGCTTCAAATCGCGCTTAACCTCATCTTCATCCCAGCGTCTGCCAATTAAACGCTTAATAGAATACAAAGTGTTTTCCGGATTGGTCACGGCCTGGCGTTTTGCCAATAAACCAACCAGTCTTTCACCCGATTTATTAATCGCCACGATTGAAGGCGTGGTTCTAACCCCCTCGGCGTTTTCCAAAATCTTTGGTTCGCCACCCTCAATAATGGCCATGGCTGAATTAGTTGTTCCTAAATCAATTCCTAGAATTTTTGACATAATTTTGATTATTTATTATTACAATTTAATTGCTTAATATTTATTGCTAATTTGACAAAATATATGTATATGGTAACTTCTTATCAGTTCTTTGTGCAAACTCAACCTTGGAGAAAAACCCCATGGAAGTATCAATTGGCGGCTGGCAGCACCACCATCATGTCCAAATTAACATGAGAGCGAGTCTTGGATCCCCAGTTGACCTTGAAACAATCCGGCGCCTAAAAGAAACTCTTGGCGATGAATCAGGCGACTGCGATCGCATTTCGATCTGGGTCATCCCATCGTCCGGGAACAAAATTACGAACGAGTAAGTCAATATCCTCTTTTGTAAAATCTTAAAGGGGATTTTTTTATTATTTCTTCTCAATATTAATTTTAATACTCTGGGGCTGGCTAGCTTCAATCTTGGGCACCGTAATTTTTAACATCCCTTCCTTAAATTCCGCTTGAGCTTTTTCGGCCACCACGTTCGCTGGTAAAGGTATGGCGCGATGAAAACTGCCGGAACGAATTTCTTTGCGATAATAATTTTTATCATCAACTTCTGATTCCTTTTGAGTTTGGCCGCGAATAATTAAGGTATCATTTTCCACGCTAATATCCACGTCTTTGGGATCAATTCCGGCCAAAGGCGCCTGAATAATTACATTATTTCCGTCCTGATAGATATCTACGGCCGGAATAAAACCTTTATTGGTCGGCATTTTAAAATCATCAAAAAAACGTTCCATCTCATCAAAAGGTTCAACTAACGGTGTCCATTTGATTATTGACATATTTTTTCTCCTTAGGCTAAAGCCTTTAAAATTATTTTAATTATTTTGTTACTTTTACTTTGGCCGGATAAATCACCTTTTCGTGCAACGAATATCCGGATTTCACTTCTTCAAAAACCACATCGGCATCATAACCGTCTTTTTCTTCAGAGGCGACGGCTTCATGAATTTCTGGGTTGAATTTTTCCCCAACGGTTTTAATCTCTTGAATGCCTAAATTTTTTAAAAAGTCCGAAAACTGATTCTTAATATGGCCAAAACCCGTAACCCAATCGGATTTTTGCTGCTCAGCCGGCACATGCTGCCAAGCCAACTTAAAATTGTCATAAATCGGCAAAAGTTGGGCAATTAAGGCGGCGTTGGCATATTGAATCATTTCCGCCTGATATTTTTCCGTGTCTTTTTTGTAATTTAAATAATCAGCTTTGGCGCGCTTCCAGCCGTCTAAATGTTCCTCTACCTTTTTTTGAGCCAAGACTAACTCGGCTTTTAACTCTTCAATTTCATTACTATTTTCTTCTAGGTTTAGCTCACTCATAAAACCGCAACGATTTAATAATTATATATTTACCTAACTAACTTGATTAATTAATTCTTGACTGCATTTGATTAAACTAAAATTATTTTGATAATCCATACGGGTTGGGCCGATAATGCCCAGCAAGCCGGTATTATTTTTATTCTGATACCTGGCAATCACCGAGCTGCAGTCGCGGGCAAAAGGATTCTCACTGCCGATGGATATTTTTACTTCTTGATCAATCTCTTGATAAATTTGACCCATCACTTCATCCAAATGGTCAATGACTTTGGTAATATGATGAATCAATTGATGCTCAAAAAACTCCGGCTGAGAAAACAAATTTGACAAGCCGGTGTAATAAAAATCACGATCGGAAAAAGCGATAAAAACCGCGTTATGGCAAAGCTCGGAAATTTGTCGCGCCAAATCTTTAAGAACTTGAATCTCTGTGCCGGAAAAATATTTAAGGGTTTTTTCGATAACTTCCTGATCCTTTTTAGCCAATTTACTTTCCAATAAAAAGTTCTCAATATAAAATTTGTAACCCTTCTCGGTCGGCATCCGGCCGGCCGAGGTATGAGGATGAAAAATATAACCCTGATCTTCTAACTCCGCCATTTCATTTCTAATCGTCGCAGAACTCAAATCAAACCGTCCAGCCTCAGCAATTAATTTTGAGCTAATCGGCTCAGCGGTTTTAATATATTGGGAAACTATGGTTTTAAGCAGGCTTTTCTGACGCTCATTCATATGATTTAATTATTAGCACTCCTCTTCCAAGAGTGCTAATTTCATTGTAATCATATATTCAAACCCTGTCAAGAGTAATAAAAAAGTGAGACACCCTCCCCTTTGTCTCACCATAGCTTTGCAGCCTACAGGTCGAAAGATCGAACCAACGACCGCCTGGGTAACGTCACGCCCGGCCGACAGATAATGCCTTGACCATTGCCATCCCGAACCACGTTACCATTGCAGTCGACTTGGCAATGCTGACTGACTGCTGTGGCGCCATAGCGCCGCTCAACATAACAGCAAATGCTACAGCGCGGCGCGTCTTCGCTGACAGATGCTCCTGAACCCACGAAAAAGTGCGGTGGCTGGGTTGGCTCTGAAGTAGTCGGACCCCCTCCACGTTTTTGGGGCTTTATGAACTTGCCCATACAGCGATCCTCCTAGTTTGCTCTTGAAAAATCAGACACTGGCAAAATATTATCCTAAATTTTTTGCCCGGTCAAGGTATTATTATTTTATAAAAATTATGATAAAATACTTATATGAGAAAGAATAACAAAAATAATCATTGGCTCACGGAAAGAATCAGTTTGAAATGGCTTTTGAACACCTGGACAATTATCACCATATTCCTTTTTATGGCTGACTTCTTTTCCGGTAACCAATTTGACAGCACGGCCAGCGTGATTGGTTTAATTTATATGGCACTTTTAGGCATCTATGCCGGCGAGAAAGAATATATTCGCTGGAGAAGCCAATTCAACTCCAAATTTATCGGCGAAGCCTTTGTGGGTATTTGGACAGCAGTAATGATAATTTTTGCCCTTACCGCGCCATTTTCCCAGGGCAATTTCAGAGTGCCGGCTGAATTTGCCGTGGTTTATACCAGCGTCGTCGGCGTTTTTGCCATTACCCAGCATTCAAAAAACCTTCATCAAACAAAACGATAATCTACCCTTGCCAAGTCTAGATTATTGTGCTATTGTATCTGAGTATGAAAAAAGAAATTCACCCTCAATATTATCCCAAAGCCAAAGTCACTTGTGCCTGTGGCAACACTTTTACGGTTGGTTCAACCATGCCGGAATTGCACATCGAAATTTGTTCCATGTGCCATCCTTTCTTTACGGGCAAACAAAAGTTGGTTGATTCGGCTCGCCGAGTAGAAAAATTCAAGGAAAGAGCGGCCAAAAAAGACAGCGTAGCCGCTGAACGTAAAGGAAAAAAAGCCAAGAAAGAGAAAGCCAGAACCAAAAAATCTTCTAAAAAATCCGAGGATTAGCCAATACATAACTAGGCTCCTTCACTTTGAGGGAGTTTTTGTTATGTTAATTATTTAAAAATATGGACCAGAAATTCATCAACTTAAAAAACCAATACGAAAAAACCAAAGCCGACCTGTCCGATCCGGCCGTGATTAATGATAATCAAAAATTCAAGACCACTTCTCAGGAATACACCCGACTAGAACCAATTATTAAAAAAATAAATGAATTAGATAAAGCGGAGAATCAGCTGGCCCAGGCTCAACAAACCCTGGCTGACGATGATGATCAAGAATTAATAGTCATTGCTCAGGACGAAATTAGCAGTTTGAACGAATTAATTACCCGACTGGAAAATGAAATTTCCGAAGATATGCGGCCCGAAGATCCCATGGATAAAAAGAATATTATTGTTGAAATCCGCGCCGGAACCGGCGGCGACGAAGCGGCGCTTTTTGCTGCCAATTTATTCAGAATGTATTCACGCTATGCTGAGCGTCAAGGCTGGAAAACCAAAATCATGGATTCAAACCAAATTGGTATTGGCGGTTTTAAAGAAATTATTTTTGAAATTGGCGGTCAAAACGTTTATAAAAATCTCAAATACGAAAGCGGTGTTCATCGCGTCCAGCGCGTACCCGATACGGAAAAAAGTGGCCGAATTCACACTTCCGCTGCCACGGTCGCGGTTTTGCCCGAAGCCGAAGAATATGATTTGGAAATCAAGCCCGAAGATTTGAGAATTGATGTTTTTCGCGCCGGTGGCCACGGTGGCCAGTCGGTTAATACTACCGATTCAGCCGTGCGCATTACCCACTTACCAACCAATACCGTGGTTTCCTGCCAGGATGAAAAATCCCAGCTGAAAAACAAGGAAAAGGCTTTAAAAATTTTACGCTCCAGAATCTTAGCCAACGAACAAGAAAAACTTGACCGGAAGCGACGCGAAGATCGACGTTCTCAAATCGGTTCCGGCGATCGTTCGGAAAAAATTAGAACGTACAATTACCCGCAAGATCGCGTCACCGATCATCGCATTAAAGAAAACTGGCATAGCTTGCCTTTAATTTTAGACGGCAATATCCAGCCCATTATTGATGCTTTAAGAAAAGCTGATCAATAAAAAAGCTTTAAGCCAGTACTAATACCACCATACATAATGGCACAGGATATAAATAATTTATTATCAACGGCTAATTGGGCTTTAGCTAAAAAACATTTACCTACTCCCCACCTGGACGCCGAGGTTTTATTATCATGGGTAATAAAAAAACCTAAGGAATTTTTGTATACCTATCCCCAAAAAAGATTAAGCCCGCCCCAAATTGAAAAATTTAATCAAATTATAAACAGACGCATTAAAGGAGAGCCGATTGCCTATATTATTGGCAAGAAAGAATTTTATGGTCTAGACTTCAGAGTTAATCGAGATGTTTTAATCCCCCGACCCGAAACAGAGTTATTAGTTGAAGAAACGTTAGCCGAAATGAGAAAACAAAAATCGGAAAACAAAAATTTTAATCTAGTTGATGTTGGCACCGGTTCCGGAGCGATAATCATTTCCTTGACTAAAAATCTTTCGACCAATAAAAATTTTAAATACTACGCTAGCGATATATCTCAAAAGGCACTAACTGTAGCTAAATTTAACGCCAATAAGTTTAACGTTAAAATTAAATTTTTAAAAGGAAATCTGCTAACCCCCTTTAAAAATATCAAAATTGATATTTTAGTGGCTAATTTGCCTTATGTTTGGCCAAAATGGAAGAATAACAAAAGTTTATCTGCCGGTTTAAAATTTGAACCTCAAATGGCAATTTTTACCAAAGAAAAGGGCCTTTACCTGTATCGTCAACTTTTTGAGCAAATTGCCAGCCAAAAATACCAGCCATCATTTATTATTTGCGAATTTGATCCCCGACAAACCTCAGAGGTACAAAGAATAGCTAAAAAAATCCTGCCGCTATTTCGGCAAAAAATAAAAAAAGACTTAGCCGGGCTAAATCGCATAATTATATTATCCAAAATTAAGTAAATTACTTGGACTCTGGACTTCTAAATTTTATCTATCTTTTTTTAATAATATTTTCCACGGCCGCCCATTTACTTGAACCGTCTTTGGGGACTAAAATCACCACGTCATCACCGGCCGAACCATGAAAATAAGTAACTGAGGCGGTCAGTAACTTCCAGCGCTGGCCATCTTCAACTCCATACCAATCGCTGCTGGCTTCGTTTTGCACCAAAGTAACCACTTTTTGCCGGCGCTCAACCGGACCAATTTGTTTGTAAATAAAAGAACCATCCTTTTTGATGGTTAATTTCAAAATATCACCCTCAACTAATTTGGACTTAGAAGCATAATTGGCTGGAATAATAAATTCCGCCCCATCGCCGCTGACCATTTTTTCCCCATTAAAAACGCCCTCGATAATCTTTTCACTACCTGATGATTCATCCATTGAGGCCAAGCCGGCACTAATCTCGCGCGTTTGTTTGAGACTGCTGATTAAAGCTTCGGTATCAATATTCTTTTCCTTGAGCAAATTCAAGGCTTTTTTAATATTTGATTGAGTATTCTCCAAAATTTCTTTGACCAATTCAAGCTGTTGAGCCGGATCCGCCGATGAATCATTCAAGATATCGTCAATGTCACTGTCGTTTTGATTTTTTTTACTAATATTAAACATTTTGTTTTAATTTATTTTTTATTTTTATCTATTTTTGATAAAGATAAATGGGAATTTGATTTTTCTTTGGCTTAAATATGGCCTTGGGTTCCCAGTCTGAAATCTTAAAAGCGTAGGATAATATGCGGCAACCTGGCTTGGCCTCTTGATCTATTTTATTCTTAATTTTTATCATGACCGCTGGCATCAAAAAAATACAGATGACATCGGCTTGACTAATATCGGCCTTAAAAAAATTACCATATTTTAACTGAACCCGACCGGCCAAACCCAATAAAATAATTCTAAACCATCCGAGCAAATATGGCAAGACAGCAATCTCGTAGCCAACCGCCTGGGCTTGATAGTTTTTAACCGCTAAAGTCATGATCCGAGCGTCACCCGCGCCCAAATCCATTACTATTTCTCCGGGCTTAATCTCAGCTAATTGCAACATTTGTTTGACATCATTTTGCCAAGTTGGCACCCAGGGTGCCGCCAACCAACCGCCCAAAGCATAAGTTATTAACAATAAAAAAATAAAAGCCAAGATGGCAGCAAAAAAATAAAACATATTATTAAATACTTTAAAAAATCGAAAACTATATCCCCTCACCCCTAAACCTAACTGCATTTTGACTTGTTTTAAAGAGTTCTTTCTATCGGTGCGGTAACATTGGTCGCCGTGGGCTGACCCAGGCGGGATTGCTCCACGATATAAGCCTCAGCTTTTCGCTTATCAGTCCCATATTTCCAACGTGAATACTCCTTAATGTCCTTGGCAATACCGGCTCGACCCTTAATCGGCGGGTAGGCCTTAAAATTAAACGGTCTGGCCGGTTGATTGTCAACCAAAAGCCTGATATAAGCATTATATCTTTCAATATTCATTAAATCATACTCGGATACTGCCGGCTCCATTTGTTTGGCAATATACTCGGCATCTTCGGCACCGATGCGATAGGAAATAATCGTGCCCACATTGCCAAAAATTGAATCCTTGATTTTACTGCCTAAGCTCTTACCCTCTGGACCGCTGCCTTCGGTCAGCTGGCCGATATATTGATGGGCTAAAATCAAATTCAATTTATATTTTCTGGCCTCGGCCATAATTGTCGCCACGCTGTCGGTAATAAAGTTTTGAAACTCGTCAATGTATAAATAAAAATCCTTACGATCACCCTCGGCAATATCCGTTCTGGTTAAAGCCGCCATCTGCAATTTGGCCACTAAAATCAAGCCCAGCAAATTACTATTGACCTCACCTGTCGTACCCTTGGCTAAATTGACCAACAATATTTTTTGATTGTCCATGACGTCCCTAAAATTAAAACCTGATTGCGGTTGGCCGATTATATTTCTAATCATGGCATTTTCCACAAACCGACCCACTTTGGAAATCAAGTAACCCAGCATTTCGGACTTGTGAAAATCCGAAGTCTTGGCCATTTCTTGTTCCCAAAAAGAACGCACCATCGGATCAGTTACCTTGGAAACTTTGTATTTTTGAAATTCCTTGTCCGTAAAAATCCTGGGAATTTCCGCAATGGTACCGGGATGCTCAGTATCAGCCATCAAAGTCAGCATGGCGTTTCGCATATTATGCTCAAACATCGGGCCGATCATTGACGGATCAGTTACTAATTTGTAAAAAATTGAAATCATCTCCTGAATAGCAAAATCTTGCTGTTCAGGCGTCAGGGCTTCAAGCATATTCAAACCAATCGGTCGATCAGTATCGGAAGGATTAAAATAAATTACATCCTCAATTCTTTCTTTGGGAATAGCCGGCAAAATGTCTTCAACTAAACTGCCATGGGGGTCAATCACACAAACACCCTTGCCTTGCTGAATGTCTTGGATGGCCAAATTAGCCATCAATGTTGATTTACCGGTACCAGTCATACCAATCATATACAAATGCCGGCGGCGATCATCATTTTTGATAAAAATTTGCGTTTTAGCGCCTCGATAGTTATTTTCACCAATTAGTAAGCCTTCGGCCGGTAAATTCGCCGGCGGTGCCATTTTACGCGCCAGCAGCCATTTAATATTCTGAGTTTCCAAAAATGGCGTGGGAAAATGATAAATAGTCGCTAATTCTTCGGTATTTAAAATTGCTTTCTGCTTTTCTCGATAATTTCGATGAATAAAATCATTGATAAATCGCGCCGATGAATCCTTAAACATTCTCAGGCTGTTACCGTATTGATAGTAATTGTACTGAGAAAATGAATTAGCAATCGCTTCAAGATAAAAAGTAGCTTTTTCTTTATTGGCCGCCGAGGTTATGACTCTAAGGTTGCAATCTAAACCGGCTTTGGAAGTCTTATTTTCAATTCCCTTGATTAGCTCTTGCTCCATGGGCGTTAACTGCCGAGGCTGTTTATAACGGGTTTGATCTTTTTGCTCCTGACTTTTAACCTCAAAAAAGCGCATAATCTTATAAAAACTGAAAGTTTTGGAAAGATTTATAGCTTCCGTTAGTGTTTTACCTTTATTCATTTCGACCCCGATGCGCATACCCGGACGGTGCCAGCGCTTATGGGCTGATCTGGCAATAATTTGAATCGCGGCGCCATCATTTTTTTCAATCTTGCTTAAAGAATTAGTCAAAGAATTCAACGGATCAGTATCTTGGGTTTTATAAGTTTTCAAAGGAAAAAGAAAGCTCCTTGTAAATTTCAAATAGCAGCCGGCAATTTCGCCCTGAGGAGAAAAAATGTTATAGTCTTGGACCTCTTGCATATCGGCATCAGGATATTGCGCCAAAATTTGATGCTCCATGTAGTCATGCAAATATTCCGGTACGCCGATATAGAAATGGATTAGTCCCTCGCGAAAAACAATTTCCAGCGAAAAATGGTCGGTGCGACCGGCAAACCACGCCCAAAAACCTCGCTGAGCCTTAAGCCCGCCCAGAGTAGCAAACCAGCTCTCGGCTATGGCAATTTGACCGCGAATGGCTTCAATACCTTCTTTAGCATCTTCATTTCCGGCTGCCTCTCTTGGTACGGTAACTAAAAAAACCACTTGTTTAAGAGAAGTGGAAATAAAATTTTGAGCTTGGAACAGAGCTCGCAGCAAAAAAAACAAAACAGACAAAAGGACAAGAACCAGAATCAATAAAAGACCCGGGACAAAATTAGGGTCATTTAATAAAAAATTCAAATCCCAGCCCGAAAAAAACGTTGCCATGGATTGAAAAAAATCACTCATTTGTTCAATTTAATTATTTTTTCAGCCTTTAGCTTAGCCTCTTGGTTGATAAAAAATTTATTGACCCCAGGAATTAATTTAAGCCAGCCAAAAATCAATTTGAAAATTTTATGGGTTTTAACCTTGGTTTCTTTGAGCAAAACTTCAATTTTGGCTGAAATATTTTCCCCTTCAGTTTTAAACTTTTGCTGCAAGGGCGGATCCATTTTAAAATAAACATCACGCAAATCCTCCGACAAAATATCTTCGATAATAATTTGAGTTTCACTTTTATCTTTTACCAACACCGGAGCAGGTTCGTCCGGAATCGTCTGAATAACCGCATTTTTTACCGTTTTTTCCGACTCAGAAATCACTTCCAAAACCTCATTTTTCAAATGCTCACGCTCTTGTTCGGACAAACTCTCTGGTTTGGGCGCCTGCTCCACCGGCCTAGTTTCTTGAGAAAAAGGGTCGGCTAAATCAGGGGTTTCAATTTCCTCCATCATTGATTTAACTTTTTGGTTTGCACTCATACTCTAATATTATAAAATAATTTCCAAGAATTAACAACTAAACTTAGACCACAACAAATTTTATGCTATAATTAAGAAGTAAGTAAAATTAAAAATAAATATGCTAACACAAAAAATTGAGTTTCCCAATTTTACCTGGATTAATTACGAAAACCCCGCGGAATCGGAAATTAAAAGTTTGGCAAGAAAATATAAATTTCATCCGCTCAATGTCGCTGATTGTATTTCAACCAACCAAAGAACTAAAGTAGAGTCCTACCCGGGCTATCTATTCTTTGTTTTACTGTTCCCGTATTATGTTTCAGACACTCGAGAAATCAAATCGGCAGAAATTAATGCTTTCATTGGTAAAGGCTTTTTAATTACCATTAATCATGGTGAATTAAAAATTTTCAACGATTTTTTTACCACCTTAAAAAATGCCGATAATTTGCCTCAACTGTATCCTGACAAATCTCCGGAGAGACTATTTTATGAAATCTGCAACAAACTTTTTATGTATTGCTTTCCCATGATTGATCATTTAATAGTTGATTGCAACAATATCGAAAAGGCTATTTTTGCCGGCCAGGAAAGAAAAATGGTTTCAGAAATTTTGATTATTCGCCGCAATATTACGGATTTTCGCAAAATTATGCAAGTTCATAAAAATGTTTTGAAAAAAGCGGTTAATGCTTTCAAAAATAACCCAAATTTTGTCATAAAAAAAACCGATGATTACTTTGAAAGTCTAATCGATTTTGCCAAAGAAATCTGGGACGCTATGGACAATCTCAAAGAACGAATTGAAGCTATTCAGCAAACCAATGAATCCCAAATCTCCTTTCAGCTTTCGGACATCATGAGAATTCTCACCATAATTTCTGTATTAATTTTTCCCATTACCCTAATTTCGAGCATTTTTGGTATGAATATGGTTCATTCTATGCCCTTTATCAATAGTATCTACGGTTTTTGGTATGTTTTGGGCATAATGCTCGTGGTGGTATTTATTATGCTTGGAATTTTTAAGAAAAAAAATTGGTTATAAATATTAAGCGATGATACCAGCCGTTACCCGCAAAATTTATTTAAAATCTTTCAAAATTTGTTTAATTTCCTGAATGGTTTTAACCTGAACCAACTGGCTCCTCAACTCAGCCGCGCCAGCAAAACCCTTAACATACCAGGCCAAATGTTTTCTTGTTTCCACTATCCCCCATTCTTTTTTCATTTTTTTAGCTAAAGTGGCATGCAAAATTGCCGCTTTTTTGATTTCTGATAAAGTTGGCTCAGTATATTTGCCTTGAGCCAAATAATCTTTGATTTGCTTAAAAAGCCAAGGCTTACCATACAGACCGCGTGCCAAACCGAGACCATCAGCTCCGGTTAAATCAAGCATTTTTTTGGCATCCTCCGGCGTATTAATGCCGCCATTGGCTAAAACCACCCCAGAAAAATTTTGTTTAACTTTTTTTATCATTTCGTAATCTATCTCACCGCCAAAAGGATCTTTAAAGTAACGGCCATGAATCATCACGGCAGCAATGGGCAAATCCTTAACGGCCGCCAAAAAATCTAAAGCGGTTGTGTTGTCAATTCCGGCTCTAATTTTGACTGAAACCGGCAGATTAGTACAATGCAAAACTTCAATCACTAATTCCCGACAATGTTTTAAATCGCGCATTAAAGTAACGCCGCCGCCATGCGCGACCACTTTTTTGGCCGGACAGCCAAAATTCAAATCAATACCGGAATAACCGGTTTTTTCCACTATCTCACAGGCTTTTTTGAATTTATCAATTCGCTTGCCAAAAAGCTGACAAACCACCGGCTTTTCTGACTTATCAAACTCTAACAGTTCAATGGTTTTACTTGAGCCATAATGCAAAGCATCGGCTGAAATCATTTCTGTATACAAGACATCGGCACCGAAGCTCTTACATAACTGACGAAAAGGTGAATCAGAAATGCCCGCCATGGGGGCGAGCGCCAAAATCGGCTTATTTAATTTTTGCCAAAAATTTTTCTTCATTTTTAAAATTAGCTTACCTTAAAAATTATTTAATGCAAGCTAAAATTAATTATTAAATTTTACTAACCACAAAATCCGCCAAAGCCTCAGCCGAATGAGGCTGGCCTAAAGATTTAGCCGAAGCCTGCATAGCCAAAATTTTCTTGGAATTACCGACTAAATCATTAATAGCCGAAATTATGCCGGCCGTATCATTGACCTTAATCGCCGCATTATGACTAACCAAATAATTAACATTGTCTTCCTCCTGACCCGGAATAACTTTATTAATCACCAAAGGCAAACCTTTAGCCAAACACTCGGAAACGGTTAAACCGCCGGCTTTAGAAAAAATGATATCAGCCACGGTCATTAATTCCTGCATATAATCAACAAAGCCAAAAATTTTAACGTTAGCAAAGCGGCTGTTTAAGTCGGATTTATCCAAAGCGTCTTTTAAGTTGGCGTCGCGGCCAGCCACAACCAAAAATTGCACATTACCGTCATGTTGATCGATAATGCCGGAAACAACGGTTTTTAAAGTTTGAAAATCAAACTGACCGCCAACAATCAAGATAGTAAATACTCCCGTTTTGAGTCCGAATTTTTTTATTAAATTATCCTTAACTAAAGGCTGAGCGAATTTTTCTTCGATGGGAATGCCGGTAATGGCAATTTTTTCTCGACTGACACCGTATTCCATTAAACATTTTGCCACATTGTCTACGGCGCCAAAATAATAATTTACTTCCGGATCCACCCAAAAACTATGGCAGCCGAAATCAGTGCAAACCATGGAAGACAAAACATCAATAATATTTTTATCTTTGGAGCGAGAAACAATAATCATCGGCAGCGGATGAGTGGAAATTATAAAATCCGGGTTAAACTCTTTAATAAACGGTATGAATCGATTTTTAATCGACAAATAAGACAATAAACTGGGCAAACCCTGACGATTTTTATTATCAAAAGTTTTATAAAGCCAGGCCCACAAATTTGGCAATTTAGCAGAAACATAATTATAGCCGTCAACAAAGAAAAACTTATATAACCGGCTAGCGAAATCTATAACATTAACATTCTTTACTTCCACCTCGGGATATTTACGCCGAAAAGCCTGCTCAATGGCTTTAGCAGCCATGACATGACCCATACCCCCGGAAGCATAAACGATTAAAACTTTTTTCGACATAATTATTTTTTAATTATTTGATAGTTATTTTTCTCGTCTTTGATTAAATAACCCATTTGTTCAATTAAATCGCGCAAACGATCGGATTCCGACCAATCTTTACTATTTCTGGCCACCAGTCTTTGCTCGGCTAAATTGGTTACCTCTTGGGGTATTGCGATAATTTTTGACTCAGCCAAATTTAAACCTAAGACTTGATCAAAATCCAAAATCGTAGCCATCTTTTCACCATCGGCTAAAGCCGATTTGAGCACTTCCCATAAAATTGCCAGGGCTTGGGGAAGATTGAAATCATCTTCCAGGCAGGCCCTAAATCTCTCTTGATAGTCTGAACTGACTTTACCTGTTTCAGTCTTAGAATAATCTAATACTTTTTCCCTGATACTATTTAGAGCGGTTTGCGATGAGCTTAAAGCCTCCCACGTAAAATTTTGTTTTGACCGATAACTAGCTTGCAGAAAAAAATAACGCAAAGCCAAAGGATCAAATCCTTTATCTTTGATATCTTGCAGAGAATAGCTAGTGCCAGCCGACTTGGCCATTTTGCCATTATCAACATTCAAATGTTCGTTGTGCAACCAGTAGTTAACAAACTTAACGCCGTTGGCCGATTCGCTTTGGGCAATCTCATTGGTATGATGAACCGGAATATGCTCCACACCTCCCATGTGAAGATCAATCGTATCACCCAATATTTTCTTGGCCATAGCCGAACATTCGATATGCCAGCCGGGAAAACCTTGGCCGTTTTGTACCAAAGGTGATTGAAACAAACTAGGCCAGGTTTGAATAGCATTTTGATGAACACCGGCTTTGAAAAACCAGAGAGCAAAATCAGCAGAGTTTTTTTTATTGGGATCACTTACATCGCCCTTACCGGCATCCGTTATATTTTTTTCCAAATTCTGACCGGAAAGTTTGGTGTAATCTTTGGCTTTTGAGATATCAAAATAAATAGCTAAATCCGTTGAATAAGCAAAGCCCTTTTCTAAAAGCGTTTTAACCATGGCCTGCATTTCTTCAATATAATCTGTCGCCCTTGGTTTGAAATTCGGCTCGAGACAATTCAAATCCCTGACATCTCGTTCAAAAATTTCAATATATTTGTCCGCGATTTGTCTTGGGCTCAAACCTTCACGTTTAGCGCCTTTTTCCATCTTATCTTCACCCGCGTCCTCATCACTGGTTAAATGCCCAACATCAGTGTAATTTCGCGCAAATTTGACCTTATGGCCGGTGTATTTTAGCGTCCGACTAATCAAATCAGCCAAAACCATGGCTCGCATATTACCAATATGTTGCGTCCAATAAACCGTTGGTCCGCATTGATAAAAAGTCACTTGATGCTTATTAAGTGGCTTAAATTCCTCTTTTTTTCGGGTTAACGTGTTATATATAGTAATCTTTTCCATAAAATAATATTAACATATTTTTTTATTAAAAAAAAGCCCAAAATAGGGCTTTTATTTAAATATGATTTCAATTTTATTCCCAATCCTTGCCTTGACGTACCAATAATTCAGCGGCGCGCTGCGGTTCAGTCATCAGCTCCTTAACAATTTTTTCCATTCTTACGCCCTGAGAACCTTTAACTAGCAATAAATCACCTTCTTTAATTCTGTCCTGCAAGAATAAACCAGCCTCGTGAGAATTGGCAAAGCCAAAACAGTGATCTTGAGCCATGCCATTTTCTACCGCGCTGCGGATTATATCGCGTGCCAGTTCGCCCACCGTAATTAAATAATCAATTTTATTTTTTACGACTGTTTGTCCGACTTGGCGATGACCGGTTTCAGTATAATCACCAAGCTCCAACATATCACCCAAGGCAGCAAATTTTTTATTCTTTTTGTTTAAAGTTAATTGACCAAGCTGATCTAAAGCTTTCATGACCGAAAGCGGTGAAGCGTTATAGGTATCATCAATAATCAAAGTATTTTTAATCCCTGAGATAATATGCATCCGTCCTTTGGGTGGCTCAAATTTTCTCAAAGCATCAATGATCACATGCAGATTCAAATCGTAAATAATACCGACCGAATTCGCGGCTAAAGCGGTGTAAGCCAAATGCTCGCCTAAAACCTTGGGTAAAAGCACCGGCACAGTACTGCCCTTGTATTGCAGTTTAAAACTTATTCCTTGAATGGTGGATATATCTTTATAGTTTATATCGTGAGAAACCGCCACCTCAATCGCTTTGATGTCAGCCGGCGAATTTACGCCGAAAGTAACAACTTGGGCGTTAGTTTTTTCGGCCATGGCATAAACCAAACCATCGTCCATATTTAAAACCGCATAACCGCTTTTGGGCAAACTTTTTATTAAATTGGATTTTTCCTTAGCGACCTGATCAATAGTTTCAAAAAATTCCAAATGAACCGGCGCGATGGCAGTTACTACGCCTACTCTAACGGGCACCAAACTGGTTAAATATTTAATATCACCAGGATGGTCAGCGCCCATTTCCAGAATTAAAATATTAGGATAGTTTTTGTCTTTTATAATAACTAATCTTATGGCTTTCAAAAAAACTCCCAGCCATTTGAAAAGTGACTGACCACCGGAGTCGGCACCGATAATTGTCAAGGGAATACCAATTTCGTTATTGTAATTTTTTTGATTGGTTCTGACGTTATAGGTCGACGACAAAACAGTAAAAATTGCTTCCTTGGTCGAAGTTTTTCCTACACTGCCGGTAACCGCCACTACTTCCGGCGAATACTTATTGATAATTTTTTTAGTAAAAAAACTTAGAGTGGCAATTAATATTTTTTTGAATTTATTTTTCATATTTTAATAATCGGGTGGAATTTGATAATAATTAAGCATAAATTCAGCTAAATCATGAAATAATGGCGTAATGGTGTCTTCGGCAAATCTGACACCCTTGGGTTTTTCGAGTTTAACCAAAATTACGAATTTAGGATTGGAGACCGGGCCAAAACCGATAAAAGTGTGATTATATTCATTGCCATAGCCGCCCGCGGTCGCGATTTGCGCTGTGCCGGTTTTACCGGCAAAATAATAACCCGAAACACCGGCTTTTTTACCATAGCCTCTTTCAACCACCGAGGTCAACATACCGGATAAAATACTAGCCGTTTTGGAAGAAATTACTTGCCGAACCGTTACTGGTTTGAATATTTCTTTTTCACCATTGGCCTTATCAATCTCAGAAACAATATATGGTTTTGGCAGCTTACCTTGATTAGCAATAGCGGCAAAAGCGGTTACGAGCTGGATTGGCGTGGCGGTAATACCCTGACCGAACGAACCGGTCATGCCAAAAATCTCACCCGCCTGATTCAAAGAAGAAATATCTCCCGGCATTTCTTTGTCCAAAGTAATACCGGTAGAATTACCAAAACCGAAACTCTTCATATATTTTTTAAACTGATCTTTACCGATTTTTTGTTCAACGAATATCGCGCCGGTATTCAAGGAATGCTCCAGCACATCCACCATATTCATTACACCATGGCCTTTCAGATCAGAATTTCTAATGGTAAAGCCGTTAATTTTTACTTCACCCGTATCATTATAGGTGGTTTGAGGCGTGACTGCTCCACTATCCAAACCAGCGGCCATGGTAAAAGCCTTGTAGACCGAACCCGGCTCATAGGCCGTAAAAATTGCCGGATTATTAAAGTAATTGATATCTTTAACTTCTTTGTAATTTTCAGGATCATAATCTGGTAAATTACACATGGCAATAATTTCACCGGTTGGTGTCATAATAATTGCCGTGGCGCCAGCCGCAGAAAACTTTTTATAATAAATTTCAAGTTTTTGACAAGTGGTGAATTGGATTTCTCGATTTAATGTTAAAATCAAATTGGAACCATTTTCGGCCTTTTTAACCGTTCTGGAACCGATAGTAATTAATGAACCCAATGCATCCCGAAATGATTTAATAATACCGGACTGACCGGATAATTCCTTATTGAAGTAACCCTCAAGGCCATAAAGACCGATAGGTTCATTTTCGGCTGTACTCACATAACCAAAGACTTGACCGCCAATCCCCTTATCCGGATAAAATCGATATGGCTCGGGCACGAAACCCACGCCATCAATCTTTAACTCCTTAATCTGATCCGCTAACTTTTTTTCAACCTTATGACGCAGGGGTTCATAGGGATCGTTATTTTTAGAAAGTTTAGCCAGTATTTCCTTTGATTCGTCGCTATCTAAACCTAAAATATCGGTAATTTGGGAGGCAGTATTTTTAGCATCTTTAATATTCTTTGGCTCGGCGTACAAAAGATAATAATCACGGTTGGTTACCACCGGATACAAGCCATCTTTTTCCCTGGTATATATTGATCCGCGCAAAGAAGCAAGATTCTTGCTTGTTTCTTGGCTTTTTTCCGCCCGCTGAATATAAAAATTATGATTTATTATCTGCATGTAGAATAGCCGGCCCACAATCATTACGGCGATAAACAAAAGAACGAGAGTCAAAACGAGAACTCGACCCTCGACTTTAATCTTATTTGTTTCTTTTCGGGGCTTACGGCCAAACACAAATATAATTTATAATGAATAATTTTACAACATAGTTAATATTATACCTTATCCACTATAAATTATTAACTATTATTTTATCGCGCCAGGGCTACTGGCTTGTCAGCTAAATAATCCTCCTTGCCCAAAGACACCATCTTTAAATCACCGACTTTATCTTTAACCGAACCAACTGATTGAAGACTTAAAGCCTCAAGTTCTAAATCAGATTTTTCTAACTTCAAATCGGTTACCTTTTGTTCCAATTCTTTTATTTTATAACCCTTAGTCGCCAGACTATTTACCTGAAACAGATAGCCAACGCCCAAAAAAGCAATTAAAAAACAAATTATTAAATTCGCTTTGGACCAATCAAGTCCTAATCTTAAAAACCGGCTGCCAAGTGATTGGCGTGATCTTTTCATTTTTTTTGAGTTAAAGGCATGTTTCATATTTTTGTTTTTATTTTTATTAATTTATTTTTTGGGCTACTCGCATTTTAGCACTGCGGGATCTGGGATTAGCGGCTATCTCTTCCCAGCTCGGCTCAATTGGCTTAGGGGTAATAATTTTTAAACTTTTTTTATGGTGACACTGGCAAACCGGCATGGCTGGTGGACAAAGACAATCTCGGCTTTCAGCCCTGAAAAAATCTTTTACCATTTTATCTTCCAAAGAATGATAGCTGATAACTACTAATCTTCCATTCTTTTTCAATGCTTCAGCCGCTGGCGGCAAAATAAGCTTGAGATTATCTAATTCTTCGTTAACCGCTATGCGTAAAGCCTGAAAAATCTTGGTAGCGGGATTAGTTTTTGATTTATTATGAAAATATTTATGATATACTTCAGCGACAATTTCCACCAGTTGTTCCGGTCGCGTGATGGCCAATTCTTTTCTTTTGGCCACAATTCTTTGGGCAATCGGTTTAGCCAAACGCTCTTCACCGTAATTTTTGAATATTTCAATTAAATCTTTTTCATTGTAAGTATTAATAATCTTTTCGGCTGTTAGATTTGATTGGCCGCCAAAGCGCATATCCAGACTGCCTTCGGCCAAAAAACTGAAGCCACGACCCTGATCTTGCAATTGGCCGCTGGAAAGCCCTAAGTCAAGTAATATGCCATCCACTTGGCCAAAATGGCAGTCTTTTAAAATTCTTTTTAAATTCCGGAAATTGTCTTGAACAAATATTGTTCTATTTTTATATTTCTTGGTTGCTTCTTGAGCGGTTTTAATAGCTAAAGGATCCAGATCAATACCCAAGACTTTACCGCTTGGACCATTAAGCTTCAGGATTTCTTCCGTGTGCCCGCTGCCACCGAGAGTACAATCAATAAAATTTTCTCCAGGCTTGGGTTCTAAATATTTTATCACCTCTTCAAGCAGAACCGGCTGATGAAAATCT
>Ga0172381_10000769_pt1 | contig 39497 bp, 61 predicted proteins | sample Leawel6488metaG_FD_119754 | JGI IMG/M metagenome (GOLD analysis project Ga0172381, IMG submission 119754) | Leachate microbial communities from a municipal landfill in Southern Ontario, Canada - Leachate well 64-88 metaG | ecosystem: Engineered > Solid waste > Landfill > Unclassified | place... | reverse complement strand
CATTCCTTACACATTACTACAGAATCCCGCAAAATTTGAGGCAAATCTTCAAACTTTGCTTTTCCAGTATTAACCTGGGTCAGCATATGAGAAACTTTGCCATCATGACCTACTGCAAATTTTGCTTTTTTAGAAACTTCCGTACCGCACCCACAGAGACAAAACTTAAGATCTTCCATCTGTATAACCTCCACTTTTTTATTTTCTATATTCTTTTTTGGTCTCCCTCTTGACATTTTGTTTTTCCTTTCTTTTTTAGTTTTTAATTGTATTCCATATCAGAATAACTATTCCTATTAAAGCAGAAATCGCTCCAAGTATAAGCCTACTATCCATATATCTTGCAAACAATCCTGCTCCAATAGATAATAACACCACAGCCAATAAATACCATAATACATCTTTAATTACTCCAAATCTCCTCAATTTTCACTTCCTCTCTACAGATAATTTTATTTTTATCATCACGATTTAATTTAGAATTGATGTGAATGGATGCTAAAAGAACTGCTGTTTTAGCATCTATCAGGGCCTTTATTGTACTATTATGCCCTATTAAATTGAAACTCTTTTTCCAAATTTTTTCTTCTGATAAACTTTCCCGTTTCATAAATCTATATAAAACTTCATTCATATTCAAATATTCAAGGTTCTGGTAGCAAACTTCAAGTTTCCCGTCTTCTACTTCTAAAATAACCTCTTTAAGTTTTTCAGCCCCCTTTATCCTTTTGGCCAGGGTTTTGATTATTGCCATAAATGTGCTTTCCCTATACCACCTATCATTTTTAAGAAGAGCATCATAACTTAATTTCCCATTATCATAAACTGCTATATAATAGTCATTGAACCTTACTTGAATATTAGTATTTCTAACTTTATAATTAATAGGAATTTTCTGATTTGCTATATCTACAACTTTTATTGCCTGGCCCTCTTTTTCCTTAATCATAAAATTACTCCTTTCGGCAATTTCCCGCCTACATATAAATTTCTTTCAGTAAATTGAGCTTTCTGCATTTGAGCTTTTGCCCATTCCCTATCTTCTTTCGATGAATCCGCTTTAAGACAATCCCTTAATTTCTTAACCAGAACATTATAATGCCCATCCAGGAATTTTGCATTTTTCTTTTGAAGATATTCACCACAGCCACAAAAACAGAATCCTAAATCTGTCCTTGGTTCTGTTTTGCTGGAAGTTTTTTTAATCTTGCCTAATCTTGCATTTGAGACTGCAGCTTTTAGGAGTTCAACATCCACATCAATAATACTAGCTACTTTTAACAATTGATCATCGTTGTATTCTGTAATTTTTTTTGTGGTATCATAATCTTTTAAAAACGCCCCCGTTTCAGAGGATACTTCTAAATGATGCCCACCCCATGGAGCTCTTGTTATGGTTATACATTTTCTCATGTTCTCTCCTTTTCTTTCATAGTAAATTTTATTTTATCATACTATAGATAATTTTAGTCAATCTACATCTTAATATTCTCAAAGCTGCCCTCGATAAGGGCAACTTTCGGAATACTTAATTTATCAGCTTTAAGCAGCTAGACCCAATACTCCAAAGTTTATCAGTTTTATCTTCAATTATTATTAATGAACTAATATTTAAAGATTTAACAATTCCGGTATAAGCTACATGTTGTTTGGTCCACCCGACTTTATCACCTTTTTTGAATTTCATTGTTTCAGCTCTTTGAAGTTCATGGTATCTTGCCCTTATTGCAGTATTAGCTATTTCGATTTTAGAAAACGTATCTATTCTTCCAATCCTATCTACTAATTCTTTCATTTTTTATTCCCCTTTTTCATTATTAATTCTTGACCTTTACCAAGACCAAGGTTAGCTTTTTGTTCCTTAAAGTGTCTTTCACACATATATGCCCAAGACCCATAAATAGTTTTACCATCATATTTTGCTAAGGAGCGGATTCCCTCTTGAGCGCATAAATCACATAAAGGCATCCTATCGATTTCAATTGTATTTTTCTTCATAACGCTCCTTTTATTTTACTGGAATTATTAAGTCAACATGGCCTTTAAATTCTATTTTGTATTTATCTTCTCTGAGACCTGCTATGCTTTCCATGGTCCATAATTTAGAGTATTCCCCTATTGTATAACCATAATTCTTAACAAACCACAGCAGCCCATGTGGGCCCTCACCACCATAACCCCACTCAAATCCGGAAAGCAGGTATTCAAATCCAAGTGTATCAATTGCCCTCATATTGTATCTACTTCCACCTTTTTCAATTGCCCGATCCAAAAACAATGCTTTTATATCATGTTTTTTAATGTTTCTCTTTACCCACCTTTTAGTCTTTTCTGTTATACCGTGCCCACCATCTTTTTTAACTAGCTTTTCCATCATTTTCTCCTATTCTCTATTAATAAATTTTAGGAGACACCCGCTTGGATGCCCCCTGAAATTGATTAATTTATTGGTATATAATTCAGTGCTATATAAGCAACTACCATTTTCTTGAAATCCTCTCTTGGTTGACCGTAGTTAAGAGGCTTCACTACTCTTGATTCAATTTCGTTCTCTACTCTTTTTTGGAATTTATTATCTTTAAATTGGGTGTATTTATTGCCTTTGCCATAATCTATAAATACTTTTTCTTGGAAATGTCCAAGAACTTTTGCTGTTCTTACTACCAATTCTTTAAATTCTGCTTCCGGTAGATCTTTTTCTGCATTTTCCAATATCCTTTGAATTTCAGTTAATTTTTCTTCAGTTTCGTTTGTCATTATTTCTCTCCTTTTCTAATTGTACATGCTTGTGTTAGTATTGATTTAAAACCAAAAACCCAAGGAAGATATCTCTTCGGGTCTCCCTTGGGCATTTTGTAATTCTTCTATCTGTAATCTTCAGCAACTTGCAAATAATTATCTTTTTCTCCTAAAGATTTCCAATCATCAATGCGTATAACTTTTTTCTGAACCATAGTGCCCAGAACAGCTTTGCAACTTTCAACTGAAATTCCAGCATCCTTAGCAAATTGATCTGCCCAACACCAACAAGAACCATCTTCAGATTCTTGATAAAAACAATCTTTTTTAATTGCTTCAAGAACTTTGTTTTCTAGCTCTGTAAGATTATCATATACTTTAATTTTCTTAGCTTCAATTTCAGCATTAATCGCTTGGATACGCTCTATTTTCCAATTTTGGTATGCTTCTTGTGTAACAAATCTTGTTGAACCATTGCCAGAATATTTAGGACTAAATAAAATTTCAGGCAGCATTATTTTTTCTCGGCCATCATCCATTTTAATATTCACACAAGCTGAATTATATTTGCCTTCCGGTATTTTCTTTGTAACTGTTCCAAATCCTTCATTATTTGCCATATCCCCAGTGTAATATATCCTTGTTCCTACTTCAAGTTTTACTGATTCAGGCTTTTCAAGTCCATTAGCACCAATTAAATATTTTTCCATTTTTTACTCCTCTTTTTTATTTTAATATTTAACGCAAGGCCCGCTTAGGCCCTGCATTCAACATTAAAAATATATCGGAAAATGAGCACTTATTGAATTTTCAGCTTCTTGTCTTTTTTCCGGATTGTCAATATCTGCACCTGTTCCATCATATTTTTCTATATAAGCATCAATTTTTTCTTCTCTTAACTCTTCCGGAAGCTCATCCCACTCTAAACAAAAACTGTAATTTGAATACATTAATTTCTCCTATTCTCTTTTATTAATAAGTTTAATCCTAAGTCATTTACTTTTTTATTTCAATGGCTTAGGGTTAAGCTGATTAAAAATTATTCACAAGCTTGACGAACTCTATCTTCAATATATTTGTCAACGTTATCCGTTAACCACACTCTTAATGAAAGCCCGCAATCATCGCAGACAACATAATTTTTGGTTGTAATTTTCTTTGTATTATCTGTTTCTCTAATTGTAATCCACTTATTATGAGCATCACTTCTGTCTATCATATCCCCGCAATGATCGCAATACATTCTATTTTTCTTTATCATCTGTTCTTCTCCTTTTTTAATTATATTCAAGGAAGAGCACCATATAAATGCTGCTCGACCTTCAGTATAATTTTTAATAAAGATTTTTTATTCCTATTGGTGTATAATCTCTGAGATCCTGGTCTGATTAGTTTATCTTGGGCCTTACGCCTGTTGATTTTTCTCTATTTCTCTTTGACTTCTTTTTTTGTTTTCAATCTGCTTCTGGTTGAGAGCCGATTCTCTTCTGTATTCTCGCTTTTGCAGGTGGTTTCTTTGGTTTATTGCCTCCGACCTTCTCTGCTTCTCTCTTAATCTCTATAAAAATTATAACATGAAGGGGTATATCTTGTCAAGTCCCGACAGGTAGTAGTATAACAAATATAACATACACAAGGGGTTGTAGTTTGGAAATTTTAGAATGTTTCACGTGAAACAAAAATTGTTCCCAATGTTTCACGTGAAACAGTAAAGACGTATCATTTAATACTATTAGTATTTATTGCTAATTCTTTCCAACTTTTAAGTATTGAATTACCAAGAACCAAAAGTATCGCTGCAGCAGATCCATCGATAAATACTGAAATCGGGATTATTGCTGTCAGATTTATAATTAATCCGTATTTTTCAGCTAACCATGTAATAAACACACTCACCAAACTAAGACCTAACCAAGCCAAAAACGGGGGGCCAACTGCACATTTTAAGAAGTCTAAAAATTTGCCCCATTCAAACCTGTTTGTCTGGGCCTTAATGGCTGAGTTCTTAAGAGCAACAGCAACACCAAATAAGAAATCAATAAATACTAATAAAAGAATCAAAATTAATGTTACTATTATATGTTGTATAATTGTCTGCATTCTTTTTTACACCCCCTTTCTAACGAAATATTTTTCAAGTATCGGGATCAAATCTTCTACATATTGCGGGATCTTGGTCATAACCCCTTTATTCAAAAACTCACATACAAATCTGTACCATTTTGCTTTATTGATTGCATTATATGAAGCAGTTGAATAAGCAACTTCTATGCCAAAAATATGATCACCATTATATCTCCAATTGCTTGAATTAAGGAACAGATCTTTAATTTGGTGTTGCACTGATAATATACATTCAGCATAGGTCTCAAATCTGCCCTGAGATGAGGGGCCACTATCAGCAATTGCCCACCCATAGAGATTTTTCCATTCCCTTCCATAATAGCTATTCCCAAGGCGCACTATTCCATAAGAATCTTTTACCCCGCTTTCTTGCATCCCATTAGCAAGCTGCCATTCAGCAGGTATACCCGTTTCTTGTTCAGCTTGGACAAAATACTTACCGTGGCCAGCCAAATTTGGATGCGCATACTCATCAAGGAAATAATCTATTGCATCAATACTGTATTTATTTGATTCATAAATATTTTTAAAAACTTCTGGATAGAAAGTACTTATCATTGTAGCATTTAACTTACTTTTGGTTTGTGGCCCAACTTTACCATCCTCAACAATTTTAGTAAGTTCTTGAAATTTACGAACTGCCCAATAATCGTTATTTTCATATCTACCATCTATTTTGATATCAAATCCAAGTTCTCTTAATTTAAGTTCTATAGACTTAACATCTTCCCCTTCCATAACCGGAGTAACCAATTTAATTGTTCTATCTACCACCGGATCACCCCCTCCCTGTGGCTTTCTTTTTATTATTTCTTGTTTGAAATTTTCCCAATATGGGCTTCTGGATACACCGTTCTGCAAAAATGATAGCCAATTATAATCTCCACTTACAACATTTGTAAATACTATACAGAAATCTTCACATCCAATTTCATCTGCTTTATTGAGCATTTTTATAAGATCTGTATACCCTGTTTCACGTGAAACATCACACCAATTTGCTTCTGTACATGAAAGTTTCTTTTTGTATTTAGTAGCCCAATTTTTAGCTGTATCCCCCCAATGCTTAAGTGTTGCATCATTAACTCTTGCTGTTGCAACATCTATAACTGCTGCTTGAATATGTATATCCAAATAATCAAATTTACAATTCTCTAATATATACTCATACATTCCAAATTTAGCTGCCAAAGAAAATTCTTCATTTCCGGCCCCTATCTGAATTTGAGTCCACCCACGTTTTATTTTTATTTGATCATATGCTACATTTATTAGCCATGCATATATTTCTTTACTTTCATATTTTGCAGGTTCATTATCTATGGTAATACGCCATTTCTTGGCTGTTGGATCTTTTTTCAACATCTCATAAGCTAAACCATCTACCCTTTGTCTCCAGGCCTGTTCTGAATAAGATAAATGACCATTACTTGACCATAAATCTATATTTATTATCATGTATATATTATTAGCTAAACAAAAATCTATATTCTTCCAGAATTCACTCTGCGGATCTTCTGCTATTTGCCTAATCTCAGCAGCTAAACATTCTTTGGTTATTATACCATCTCTTATTGTAACACAACTAACTCCAATTCTTGTACTCATTTAAGAACTCCCCCCTAATAAAGAGATTATTTTCATAAACAACTCTCTAATAATTGCAAATCCTGCACCCAATGCAGATACAAATATCACTCCAAAAATCCAGCCCATAATTTTCAAATTTCTTTTCCAATATTTATAATCATCCATAAGACCACATTTATTTTTTGATTCATCACCATAAATATCCTTCATCATTCCCTGCTCTCCAGTAATATTATCACCATATAAGTCCACCTTTATTTTATCAACATCTTTAGTAATATTACCATACAAATCTTTTTTAATTTTATCCATATCTTTAATAATATCAGGAGCTCCCATTTTTATACCCCAAATCTTCTCGCATAGATTTTATCATCTTAGTATTATCGTCTGTTAATGATTTTAAAATATCAACTTTAGAATCAATACTTTTTAATTGTTGCATTTGCAATCTGCTATCCTTTGATATTTTTCTAACTATTTTAGATATTTTTATTACTACAAATTCCTCAACCGCTTTCAGTATTAATGATACATTCAAATCCTGTCTTGCCCTCATAAGTTCTAATATAATCTTGTTTTCAGGTGAAATTTTTTCATCTAAGAGTTTATCTAAAGTTTCAACTTCTGAGTAATTTTTCATTTATCCCCCCTTTCTTTTTGTTATTAACTAGAATTTACATTACTCCCCAAAAATCCTACTTGAATAGCATTTGCATTTATTATTTTTCTATTATCCATAAAAGGCATTGCATAATCCAATTGTCTTGTTTTCAAGGCCTCTGATTCTGCAATAGTATATGCCCTATTTGCCAGTTCTATAGTTACATTTGTCCTTTTGACTAAATCTTTTACTATCCTTTTTACTCTTACAGAAACATTCAAATTGAGCTCACTATCATAAATTGTAACTGTATCACCAATATTAATCACTTCATTTTCCCATGTGCCAACCATTACTTTTGATAAGTCTGCCATATTTACTTTATATAATAATTCTGGTTCCTCATGGTCGACTAAATATTGTGTAGCTGCTGGTATAATTACCCCAAATGGGTCATATGGCATACTATAAATTACTTTAATATACGGTTTTCCAGTATTACTTTCTTTTGAATATATGATTGCACCCCTGTTTTGCCAATTTGTAGATCCTACCAAAATAAAACCATTATTTTCTGCAGCACCACTTATCCAATTTTCAACCTGTGTCTTTATATCTTCTGTTACTTCTCCTGCAGAACTTATACTCATTGTAAGGAATTCCGGTGACCCATTTGTGGGCCTTATATCCCACGTTACAGTTTCCTCATTCCAACTTGATGTTGTAAGAAAAGCAAGTATAGTATCTCCTTCTGGTGCACCGTTATACCCAAATACACTTGAAACAGTAAATCCAAATGTTGCTGATATTATTGTTGCATCTTCAGGAATAACCATAAAAGGAAACTTAAATAATGCAACACATGTATTTGTTGATAATGCTTTTACTACCATAGTTGTAGCTGATCCATAATTTAAAAGATTGCCTGGTGGCTCAGATGAAATATAAGAATCATCTGACGGGTAGATAATTGCTTCAAATTGTGATTTTTCAATTTTTGCCGAATGATGATATGATAATTCTTTTTTTATTCTATAAAGGGGTGCATTTGCACTATCAATATATATCGGTCCTCTAAAAGCTTCAATTCTATCGAAAATAAAGCTAGCTGCACCATTTGTTAAGTTTTTAAATGAAAAATACCTTATTGCATTTTTATCTGTATCAGCTACTGCTGATAAATCTATGGTAACTTGTTTCCAACATCCCGCTTCAAGTAGACCAGAATCAACCTTAAAATCAAATATTGTCTCACCAATAGCAAATTGAACTCCCTGGGCATTATCTGTTTCAGAATAAATCCAGGCTTTTGCTAATGTATATCCTGATAAATCCACAACATTACCCGCACCAACATCATGAAATAAAGTTTCATTTAATGCAGTTGTTATTCCTTCTATGCCCTGACTTCCCATTTGTTTAAATTTTGATGTTCCTACAGTTGCAGAACCCGATACTGCCCAAACAGTTTCATCCTCACAATCATCTAAAATCAAAGTATTTGGCGTGATATTATCACCACCATAAACATATAATCTTGTTACAAGATTCTCTGAATTTTTTTCTCGCTCTATATGTGGAGAATTTTTATCATATCTTAATTGCAAATTCGTAACAGTTCCGATTTCCCTTTTTAAATCTACCTTCTTATCTGTTGCTACTACCCCCGGTGTAGAATGAAAATATAATTCCCCGCTGCATTTTTCGGCAAGAGTAGTAAGTGCTTCAAGTCTTGATATACGTTCATCAAAACTTAATAAAATTATTTCATCAATATCAACTGTTCCCACTGTCCATTCTGTTCCTGCTAAAATATATGTTACAAGATCTTCAACTGATTTTAGAAGTGTAAAACGTTCAATAGTTAAGTCTAGAAGTTCACTATTTATATGATCTAATTTTAATTCTGTATAAGTTTTTCCTTTAGATCTTATATCTTTCATCTTTTTAATAATATATTCTTCACCATCAATATCCATATAATTTTCTACATCAGCAAAAATATCTGGTCGAATATTTATACTAGCACCCCAATAACTGTTTGTTGCTTTCTCTATAGTTCCAGCCTCTGTAGTTGGAAGTGATATTATTTCATGGCCTATCTCTGCATAAGCATAAAATCCTAAATCATATTCATCTGTTGCAGTAAATCCGCCAGCATCTTCATAAAATGCATTTCCACCATGGGAGGGGGAATTAGCATCTACTCTGGTTTTGCAATTGTCTGTTGCAGTTCCTTCCGGGTGATGGATATAGAAACAATATTTCTCATCTTCTACCATCCGATATTGATTTAACCCGCTAAAAGTGAATTTAGTTAAAGTAGGTGTTGCAGTTAAATTTGCAGTATTCACCGGATCAGATATTGCAAGAATATCTCCTGTAGGAACGCTTGAAGTTCCAAAAGTTCCTGAATGAGTATATAAATAAATATAAATGTTCCCTGTTGGATTTCCATCATCAATAGCTAATAAAACATCAATCGATTTGAGTTTTCCGTATTTCCCGGTAAATGAATGCCCCTCTGCTAAGAAAGTTCCATTATTTATTGATGCATCAGCATCACAATTTGCAATATCATAACTATCAAATAAAGTATCAACCATAATATTCCTTTATAATTTATTTCTCATTTTAATTATAAGCTGTTCCAAATATTTTGGGAATTTTCTAAAAGGTACCCCGGTAAGGCTTCCAGAAAATCTTAAATTGCCTTCAAGTGTAATTTTATAAATTCTATTTATTATACCGATGAACTGTAATGATCCAAATAAAACATGGCTAACTTTTTTAACTAAATTGCCTGCAAATTGTAGAGTTCCAGTTAAAATATGACTAGCTTTTTTCGTTAAGCTCCCGGCAAATTGTAGTGTTCCATCTAAAACATGACCAGCTTTTTTAACTAATGATCCTGAAAAAACTAAAGTTCCTTCCAATATTATACTCACTGTTTTAAATATAGAACCTGCAAATCTACGGGGAACACTTATTTCATTCCATAATAATCTATAGGTCATGTCGGTTTTTCTTGCCCCAAAATTCTGGGGGCCGAATGGTAGAGGATCATCATAATATGTAAAAAATATCGCTCTTTGCATTCCAGATGCAATAATGTAATCAAGCATTTCTTTGACAGCTGCTGCCTGGACTGATTCATCTTCAGAGTAATATAATAGGCTGTGGACTTGTGGCCCAAATTCTGTAAGATATGTTCCGTTAACACCAAATCCTGCAATCAGTGCATCTATAAATCCTTCCCAATCTATAGGGGTGTTTTCCTCACCCCAGGCCATATAAACATTTGATGCCAGCAGGTCGATATTCCCTTTGCCTGCTGTTACCCAATCCGAAATATTATCCGGCAGGCATGAATACGAAACATTGCCATTAGTAAATATTGCCTGGACGGATGTTGCCAATGTTTTAAGATTTGTTATTAAAGTTCCCAGTGTCAATGTAGTACCATCAATCATGCCTTCAAGTTCGTTTCCTAATTGAAATTCAAAAACACCATTGGTCTGAGCCCATAATGCTGCTGCCTCAACAGCTTCAACATAATCGGGCCAATTCGTTGATGTCAGTTCTACTGCAGAAGACAATCCCCAGATAACATTTGCTCCTTTCCCTACTGCTATTACAACAGCAGATTTAGATAAATCCACTACACCGGAATCATTCCAGTTAACCAAATCTATCCTGATCTCCTTAAAACCACTGCCCAAAATATCATCAACAAATCCTGAAAATAATGGAGATAGAACCCAATTGTTTCCTGTTGTCGAATACATCCCTATTCCCAAACCAGGCCATTTTTTTTGAAACATTAGACTTCCAAGAAAGGTTTTTCCTACTTTTTTATTTAATGATCCAGCAGTATTTAAAATTCCTGTTAAAATTTTTTTCGGGTTTTTTATTAAAGATCCACTTGTATTTAAAATTCCTGTTAAAACTTTTTTCGGGTTTCTACTTAATGATCCGCTCATAGACAATGTTCCTGCAAAATTAGCTTGTTGGATATACATTCCTATTTCAGATCCGTCATCATTTGATGCAAAATCATCAAAGAAAATAGTGCCTGCTATATTCGCATCTGGAGTTCCATCTGATGGACCAAGCAGCGCAAAATCCACACTCTTTGTATCATTATCCAGTGCTGCTAGAATTGTTTTTTCTGTATCTGGATCATCAATATATAAAGTTAAAAATCCGTCATCTGCTGCAGGTGCGCTAGATGCCTGAAAGTCTAATTCAATATAATGAACACCATCAGAAATTATATAGGAATCTGATGTTCTGTTGCTTCCATCATCTTCTCTTGCATACATCCAAATCTTATAAACTCCACTCCAGTGCCTTTCCAAATAAACTTTGAACACTGTAGATTCAGCAGTATTTAATGCTGCAAAAATACAAAAACTCGTATCATCAGGCATAGAAATAGAATTTGGATCAAAATAAAACCTTAATCTATATCTTGTTTCATTGCTAGGTGTATTATCCTGAACATAAATAGCATTAACATCATCAATTAAACATGACAATCCCTTAGCTCCATGTATTTTTGCAGCAGTAGAAACAGATAAATCTCCAGTATCCTCTATATATGAAGACCATGCAGCTAAAGTTGTTTCAAATCCATCCGCAAATAGATTAGACATTTAATGCCTCTTTTATGTATTATCTGACACTGTTAATTTATAAGTCGTTTCAAATGTATCCCCAGATATTAAAGAAATTACATCATATAATGATCTGTCCATCATCGTTCCGGAAGCTGGCGTTGCATTATTAAATATCCCATGTTCCCTTAATGCCCTGGTATCTGTAATTGCTATTGAAGCAGTAGATTTATAAACCTTAGAGCTATCTTCTGCCTGCGATCCTGTAGTTACTGATTCCACGGGTGTTATTAATGCTGTTTGCGCTGCAGCTTCAGCAGTTGATCCTGTTCCGATCTGATGATATTTAAAATCTCCGAATACAGATGTTTCAGTTATTAGCTGATCTACAACGAATTCTGCAAAAGCTGTGGAAATTACCTTATGGCACACAGTTCCGAAATTATACCATACACCATTTCGTTTTACCCTTATTCCCAGGCTGCCCTCAAATACCTGGACACCGCCAATTCCTGTTACCACAAGGATAGCTTTCCTGGTTGCTTTTGTTATTGCCCAGATAATATCCTTTATTTTAGATTTTATCCGGCTCTTTCTTGCTGCCGACTGTAAGTACCTGTCTTTCATCTTTTTTCACTCCTTTGCCCTTTAAAATAATTGGTTTGCTAAAACTTTTTTCCCCTTTGTGCTTTATCCTTACTGATAATTCCGATCCTGTTACAGCATCCTCAATTTCAAAACTTGTTAATTTACCCATATATTTTGCTCCTTAATAATAATATACCGGCTCAAATGAAATATCTATATCTACATCTATTGTTCCGTCATCTGTTCCAATCTCTAATTGGTTATTCCCCTTTGCAAATACTATCCATTTAGCTAGCGCAGATCCCCCGGTTCCAAATCCTGCAGGATTATGAGCAGAATTTAAGAATATAGTTTTTGCTTTACAATCTACTACCAATACATCTGTTGCAACAAATGACTTCGATATATCAAATCTATTATTTAAAAAAGAATTATTTTCCACATATATATGTGTCTGTGGCTGATTGAACGTAATTGTAATTACAGGATAGGCATAATAGTGCCCGGTATTATTAATCAAATATGTGGTTTCATTTACTGTAATATCTTGATGATCTGTTATTGCTGTTATCCCATAAGCAAAAGGCTTATTACATTTAAATCTCAATTCCATTGGAACAAATATTCCTCTTTCACCAAGTTCCATGCTATCTAAATATTGGGCATTATAGTATCTATCTGCTTTATCATTAAAAATAAGCCTTACATCTGTGTCATATCGAAGATAATCCAAAAAATCTTGAATTCTTGTTATTAATTCAGCCGAACTATTTGCATATAACACTCCATTTACAGGAATTATTTTTGATTTAAATTTTTTACTTGCTTGTAGATCACCATCGTCAGGCATATCAATAATAGTTTCAGCCTGTTCTGGCATACTATCAAAATACCTGCCAAGCTCAAAGTACTTTGTTGATGCATTTACTCCATTAAATGAAAAATCCTGGTTCATCTATAGCCCCTTCCTCTAAGGCTGTTTTCCTGCAGATCATAAAGCCCTTCTGCTACCCTGCCAATATCTGCATCTTCTCTTACTTCCAGTTTAGCAATGTTAAAAACATTTTTAATATCTGTATTGATATTTGGTTTCAAGGTATTTGCATTACTAAGTTCAGGAGCAGCAGTTGAAGCCGGAATTTCCTCACTTCTTGGAGCTTTCAACATAGTTGCCATATTCCATATTACTTTCATTGCTTCCTCACCATTAAGAACTAATTCAGGCGGGTGCAATATGGTCGGTACTCCACCATCCAGGAGTTTCATTGATTGATCCTTAACAGGGCCACCAGAAGCATATCCAGTAAAATCAATACCATTAAAAATTCCACCAGAAGCACCGCCCGGCCCATATACATCTCTAAACCAAGTATCCACATAATTAGTTTTGACTGACCCATTAGGTACGTGGCTCCATAATTCTGCAAAAGTATTAATATTAGAATTAGCAGTTTCAGTTTCAACTTTTATTGTTGTGACTTTCTCAGGAGGAATCTCTTTAAATTTTAAATTCAATTCATCTATAATATCTGCTATCTCTTCTTTAGACAACCCAATTTCTTTTGCCATTTTCCAAAATTCTTCATTAGTCAATTTTTTCTGGTCTACTGCTTCTAAAGCCATAGATACAAAATTCTCTTTTACTTCACCAATAGTCTTTCCCATATTATCTTTTGTAAGACCAATTTCCCCAGCCATACCCCAAAATCCTTCAGTGACTTTTTGACCCATAAAGTATGAGTCATCAGAAAATGTTAAAAATTCAGTTCCTAAAGAATTAAGTGATTCAGTAATCTGCTCATCAGTCAATCCAAATTCCTTACCCATAATTTTATAATCATCAATCGTAACCTTAGAAATATCATTGTACTGAAGTAATGCTACACCAGATTCTTTAAATCTTTCTCTTATTTCATCCTGTTGATCAGCTATAATTTTTTGTTGTTCTGTTGTTAAATTTCCCTGAGATAATTTAAGTTCATTTGCTTGATAAATTTTAATATCCTCATTCCACATTTCTTCAGTTGCTGCAACAGTTTTTTTAATTTGCTCTTCTCTTGCAGCTTCTGATGTAGTATGAGTAGAAGTAGCATAATTTAAGGTATTTACAGATTTAGTTTGTGCTTCCTCTGCTTCTCTCAAAGCTATCCTTGCATCTAAAATTTTACTTGGATCTTGGCTATTAAGTGCTTCTTGGTAGTTTTGTTGTGCCTTAGTTAGAGCATCAGTTGAAGTATTAACCCCCTGTTGAGCTTTATCTATTTCTAATTGAGAAGATCCGTATACTCCATAACTAGCAATTAATTTATCAAGCTCTGTTCTCCAACTTTCAGCAGCTTCTTCTGAAGAAACATTTAGATTAAATAATTTAAAAATTCCAGTAATGACATTGTCTATCCCACCTTCTACATCTTCAAGAGTATAGCCAAATTCTTTTAATTCATTGACATAATCCGTAGTTGAAATTTCCCCATCAGCCATTGCTTTTCCCAATGCATCTATCTTATTCTTAATTTCTTCTGCTGTCATTTGCTCACTTTGGAATGCCCCTTGGGTAATAGCAGCAACTTTAGCAGCATTTGTTTGTTCCTCATTTAATACACCCACAGCACTATATACATCAACAATCGTACCTTTGAAAGCTCCATTAGTATTTGCTAGATATTCTACTGATTCATTATATTGATCAGTAGTTATTTTTCCTGTTGAATATTCACCCTCAATCATCTGCAGCGTAGATATTAGTCCCTCATTGGCAAATCGGTATTCCATAATCTTTTTAGTATTTTCCTCAGTAGTAGAGGTTAACACTGTAGTTATTGCATCAAGTTCCCTTAAACCTTTATGCAATGCTGCTAAATCGTTGGCGTTTTGGGGTGATTGTCTAAATGCTTCTACAATTGCCAATGCTTTTGTTTGTATTTCCGGTGATGATGTTGAAAGTTCCTTTAACATATTCTGAACTGCACGGGATATATCGTCATATCCTTCTTTTATTCCATTTACAGGGTTTGCACCAAAATTTGTAGTATCAAACCAGTTGGCCATGGTTGCACCCTTAAGGAGATTTATTGCCTTTCCAAATTCACCAACAGCTGTTTTTGACAGTCCAATTACATCACTAAACCATAATAACAATGGTGCTCCAACTGGTGCTGCATTTGCTGCTGCTGTACCAATTCCTGTAATACCTGTTGCAAATTTGCCTAAAAAAGCACTCCCTGCCAATGTAGTATTCAATGCCTGCAGCGTAGTTTTTAATGTTAATATTGAAGTTATTATTTTCCCCCCTGCTAGTGTGACTATTCCCAAACCTGCAGCAAGCCCAGCAAATTGAATAATAGAAGTTTGAAGTTCAGGAGACAAATTACCAAATCCATCTGCAACCTTAGTAACTGTTCCTAATAATTTAGTCAAATATGGTAGAAGTAAAGTTCCAACTTCAATTCCAGTTGCTTTTAATGAACTCAATGCCAAATCAAATTTAAATTTAGTAGTTTCTGCTATCTTGCTAAAAGCCTCTTCTGTTGAACCAACACTATTTCCAACATTAGTAATCATTTCATTAAAACTTGCGCCTTCATCTCTTGCAAGCATTAATATACCTTTTAAAGCTCTAACATTTGGGAATAGGATAGCAAACTGTTCAGATGTAAGACCTGCTTTAACCGCCATTTCATCAAGGATCTGCTTTTCAGAATTACCTGCAACTTCCATATCATATATAGAATCAACAGAAATTCCCATCTTATCAATTAGATCCTTTACTGCTTCATTCAAACCTTTAGTTGATAAAGCTGTTGCTGAAAAATCCGTATCTAATCTTTCAGCTAATTCTGCTGCTTCCTTGGATGGGTTTATGAAAGTTAACATTACTTGATTTAAAGCAATAACTGCTTCCTCAGCAGATAGGCCACCCAAAGTCATAGATGCAATTGCTGCACCAACTTCCTCAAATGAAACATTAGCAGTTGCTGCAGTTCCAACTACTCTACCAAGAGAAGTTGATAATTCTTCAAAAGTAACCACACCGTATTTAACTGTACCAAACATAATGTCTGAAATTCTGCTTGCTTCATCTGCACCCATACTGTATGCATTAAGAACTGCAGTTACAGCTTTAGATGATGTTGCAGTATCAGTCATTCCTGCTTTAGCTGCTATAGTAGAAGCTTCAAGTACTTTTAAAGCATCAGCAGCTTCAAATCCAGAAGAAACAATATCATACAAACCCTTAGCTAAAGTACCGGATGCTTCCCCGGTCTTTTTGCTCATATCAAGAACAGCTTGACCCCAATTTCGGCTTTTAATGGTTCCATCATCCATTAAAGTGTATACATTAGTCATTTGGGATTCAAAATCCATAGCCATTTTAGTTACTGCTACTGCTGCACCTGCAATTGGCAAAGATATCCAAGTAGACATACTTCTGCCAATATTGGCAGCACCCCTAGCAAAACTTTGAAGTGAAACTTCACCTTTTTTAAGGTTAGTTTGCATATTTTGTACATCAGCCAAAACTTGTACTATTAATGTAGCTGCAGCAGCCATTAAATTAGCCCCCTAAATGAGAAAAAACACTCATCATATTTTCAGCACTATTATATTTAATTTCTTTATTTTTCTCCTTTTCATATAAAGATTTTAGCATTGCTTCTTTACCCTCTACAGTAACCATAGATGTATTTATTATATATGAACATATTCCCCGTGCTATATTATTTAACATATTATTATGGTCAATTTTTCTTTTTAAAATTTTATTAGCAACACTGATTATTCTTTTTCTTGTCATATTTACAAGTATTTCATCTGGCCAACCATACTCAGCTTGTATTATATCAAAAATATCATCCCAATCAAGAAATTCTTCTTTTTCTATATTGGAATATCCATTTTCTCCACTGTTCCGGTCAGCACTATCACTTTTTTTAACCATCCCCTTATTTCTTCATAATCTTGCTTCAAAGATTTATCTGCAATATCAAGTGCCTCATCATTAGTCATATCTTCCTTAATATATACTGACAATTTTTTTCTGTCCTCTTCACTATCACAAATAAGAAGACTTTCAAGAAATCTATAAAAATCATCGGGGGAATGAACCATTGACATAAGAAGATAAGTTACCATCTGTTTCTGATCACTGTTATGGATTTTTTCCCAATCTATAAACCCCATAGTTCTAGTCAACATCCTGGCAACTATTATAGTGTGCTTAAATTTAATTCTATCAACCAAACAATGAATCCCACCTATTTCAACTTTTTCAAGTTCTGGGTATAACATATCAAGTTTACTTTTTACTTTATTTTCAACCATTATATTCCTTTCTTTTGTTTCACGTGAAACAAATTTTTTAATTTCCTTGTTTCACGTGAAACAATATACGTGCGTATTTTAAAAAAAAAATTATGCATGAACAGCAGTACTAACTAATCTGCCTATTGCATTTGCAACAGTGTTGCCTGCTTCATTTATAGTAGTCATAACTGCTGTACCGCCCCAAGTGACTTTTACGCCTTCTTTATATGCAAGACCCTCAATTTTGATAGGGCCAAAATTGACTTTATATATGACTATATCAAAATCTCTAACATTGCCCTGGCTATCTTTTGAAGGACAACGTATTAAAATAGGTCTTGGAGCAACATTATTCCATGATTCCTGCAAAAATGGGATATCCCATCTCAAATTTGCACCGGAACCACTAGAGCTAATCGTAGCCCCAAATATAAGGTTAATAAGATCAAACGGAATAAATCCGCCCCTTATTTCTATATCTGCATCCTCTGCGTATTTCCAAACTGACTTGGTTTGATTATCACCAGTATTCTTATAAGTGCCCATATTTACTGATATACTTCCGCTATCGACACCATAAAAATCTCCGTAAGTTTCTTCTGCTCCTACAGATTCAGCGTCTTTTGTGCCTGTTAGTATAGCAGCATGGCTGATACTAAATACTTCTACTTGTTTATTTGGCGTTGTTACCACTATTTTCAACCTCCCTTTTTACTATTTTCTTGACTAGTCTCAAGTCCGACTCAACAAGTTTAAATTCCATATCATAATAATGATATACTTCATATTCCTGGTCTGGTGGATGAGTAAATTGTTTATTAACTGCTTTTCCACATTCCTTACACCTGAATTCAAGCAAGTTCGTTCTTTCAGTATTATTAACCACAACAACCTTTCCAAACATCCTATATGGGAATCTGGCACATCTAATATCTTTTTCTCCACCCTCTAAAAATTTACCTGCCTTTTTGCTATCCTTTGTAGTCATTTTACACCCCTTTTAAAAGCGGTATTATATATTTTAGTTGGCTATCCCAACTATATATTTGGCTTATAAATCTTGCTGCATTTCTGCTTTTTTCCATCAACATTTTCTTATTTTCATATAACTTTATCATACTATTCACAAGAGAATCATGATCAACTTCAGCCCATTCTGAACCTTCCGCAGCATCTGCCCATATGTTTGGGCTTACTTTAATTTTATTGTATAACAATACCTCTGTGCAATACAATTCATTGTACCATTGGGCATGCCCACCCCAATTATGCCCAAGAACCGGGCCACCAGTAGCCAAAAATTCCAGAGCAGGAAAATTAAACCCTTCTCCTCTACTAATAGCTAGATACACATCATTGTTTTGATAAAAATTTCTGACATCTTCCCGTGTCCACATAGTAGTACTATAAATGTGAAGTCTATCATTGCTAAGTTCAGGCGGTAAATAATTATGGTCTGTCTTTAAATTGAGTTCTACATCATATCCTCTTTTAACTAATTCTGCTACTGCTTTTATTGCCCCCATAACATTTTTTCTATATGTTAAATTTCCAAGTAAACAAAATTTTAATGGATCATCAAATATCCTATTTACCGGAACAAAAAATTCCGTATCCACCCCAAAAGGCATAATCTTTATTTCACCTTTAAATACTTCTTTAAATACATCTATATTCATTTCACAAGGAACAAATAGCGCATCATAATCATTAAAATATTCCTCTGATAACAATTTATTTGTAAGCCTTGTCTGCTCCCACATAGTCAAGGCAACTTTTTTGAAAGTAAATCCGGCCTTCAATTCTTCCGGTAGTCTTAATTGACTTGGAGTACCTATTTTAAAAAACACATCAAATTTTTGAGGCTTTGGTTTTTCAAACAATTTTGTCATTTCCCTTGGTAACCCGAACCCCACTGATCCTATCGCATAAACGTCAAACTCACCAGACCTTTCAAGTGCTATTGCAAGTTCAACTGCTAAATTACCATAACCAGTTATTATATCAAAATCAGAATTGATTATGATTTTCTTATTTATATAAGTCATACAGTACCTCCATATTATATGCTGAATAAATATACCAAAGCTCCATATCCTTATCCCATCTTGGAACTGGTTCAGAAGCTTTAATACTACTAAGTGCATAAATGCCCGTATCCAAAAGTTTCCTTTCAAACCAAAGCATTTTATTATGAACTAAATGATATAATTCCCAAGCTCTATCTTGAGCATCATCTTTAGTCGGTATCAAGTCGGCTCCTCTAGTTGCATCAGCATATGAGTATATAGCAACTGTATGGAAATGATTATTGCCCCGTTCATTATGCAGAGGGCCCCCTTGTATATCAACTAGTAAAGAAGTAAGGCCCTTTCCTTTTATTGCTTCTACATGCAGGTATTCTTTGTAAACCCTATCTGCCACTGAAGCATGTATATCAACATCATCCACTAGGTATTTTCTAACAGCATTTCTTAAAAGTTTCATGCTATTTGTGCCTTTCTCAATGCTAATTCAAAATATTTAACAACTTTATCCATTGAAGCTTCCACTCCAGCTTTCATATATCCCATTTGTCCAGTAATATGAGCAGCAGGCTTAGTTTCAACATCCCAAGCATAATCAACATTAGTGCCAAGATCCAAATTTAAATTATTATTAGTTAAAACCCAAACAGCATCCTCTGGACCTCCGGAAGCCCCCATCCTTAAATTGCTGCCATCCCACATGCCAATAGACGCTCTAAGTCTTCCAGTGTCAACAGGGCATCTCTTCTTAGCTTCCAGCGTGATCGTCATACCGGATTTTAAAACTGCTTCTTGAATAAAAATAATTGCTGCAATGCCAAAACCCTGAAGCATTCTAAGAGCTGCCTGGCCATTATCCAATATTGTCACATTCATATAATTCATAATATTACCCTTTTATTATTTTAACTTCAAGTTCCCAATGGTGCGGTATAGAACCAGCATAACGAATATAAGCTCTAGTTATTTTATAATTGAGACTATTTACAATTGCTGTATCCTCTTCCTCAATCTGAATACCCCTATATAACAATGCTATCTTATTGACTTCTTTAACTACTGCTTGACCCTCTATAATATCAGTATAATGTTTAGTATAAGTTCTGCAAGGGGCATCTGTAATTATAGTAGTATTAGTATATGTTGGATTTCCATTAGAATCATCAGCCCCTAATGTACGCCTTTTAATTGTAACTTTTTCAAATAGTAGATTTTCCATATCCCTAATACATTAAAAAATCTTCAGCATTTTGCCATTGATATTTATTAATTAGACCTTTCATCTCTGAATCAAATGAATCAGAAAGTTTTAAATCATAATTTTTGCTGTATGAATAATCCCCTATCCTTTCAGTTAAAAATGGAGAATTAATAACTCTATTGTTACCATCTGAAATACATAACCTTTCTACTACCATCATGCATAAAACTTTTATTTCTGCTGGAACAGCAGCCCAACCCCAATCCCCGGTTATTGAAATATTCTGTACTCCATATGAAAACATGTATGTAAAATCTGACTGAAAATGCCTATATGATCTGTAAGCATACGCTGGATCTGGGTCAAATTTTAATACCGAAAAGTTATCACCAAATTCAAGGTACACAAAATCTGTTAATACTGATGTATCAACTACAAGAGCAGTTAGAGCGTACAGTCTAGTATTTAACCAAAGCTGAGTAGCCCCGTTTCCACTTTCAAGTTTTACTACTGCAGATTCCTTTGCAAAGGTTTGTTCAGCTTTACCTTTTATTATATCTTCAGCTCTAATTATTACAGCATCCAAATAAGCATCCCCTGCTTCTGTTACTTCTACTACATTTAAACTATATGCCTTACATTCAGCTTTTGTTACCCAAGACATTATCAACCACCCCCTATATAAAGTTGATATGTTCTATATTTTTAAAATTAGCTAAAACTTGATTAAGCAAAGATCCCTGGCATGCCAAAGTGCACTTGCCATAATTAAAACTTTCCTGGATATATTTTCTTCCGGAAAGAATTTCATCCGCTCCTTCTGTTATTAAATTACCATAACAGGCTGTTTCATCATTGATCATTGCGCAACACATGTAGTAATCACCTTTGACATCGACAGAACCTATAAAATTAGCAGAAGGACAGCCTTCATATCTCTTAGAGTACCCATTCTTAATTTCCTGCCATTTATATTCTGTAAATATTACCTTGATTCCAAGATCTTGTTGCTTTAAAGATTTAATTAACCCATCTATAATATCAAGATGAACTTGTGAATACCTATGGTTTTCAAGCGGTCTGATTTGAAAATAATCAAGACCAACAGATGCTGCAAATTTAATTGCATCAATTATTCTATCAAATTTATAATCAAAGTTGTATTCATTAATTACTGCCTGGGCCCCAACAGTTAGACCCTTAGGCCTGTCTGCAGCAACTTTTTTAATATTTTTCATAACTCGGCCCAAATTATCCATACCTTTTATTTCTTTATAAATATTCTTATCAACAGTATCCAAGGAAAACCTAATCCATGTTAAAAATTCAAGGGCATTTGGATATAACACCCCATTAGTAATAAGCCCAATATCAAAGCCATACATTTCTTTAGTTGCTCTAACAATATTCCTAAATGAATAATAACAAGTAGGTTCTCCACCTGTAAAAACAATACTTTTAACTCCCATAATATTCAACTTACCCAATACTGTTAATGCGTCTTTAAATTTTATATCCCCACTATTTAAGTTATCTTTATAAGAACAATAATAGCATTTTAAATTGCATTCATCAGTAAGTCTCATCTTAACAGAAACAGGCCTTACAAGAGTATCATCAACAAAAGCTTTAGTCCTGTCCGGATGATAAAAAATTTTATTAGAAGCTATGTAGTTATTCATATTTTCTACCCCTTATCTAAATGTCTGAAATCCAGTTTCCCATATGGTTCATCCCAAACCAAATCTTTTTTAATTTCATTCACTATCGAATAATCCCCGTTGGCCATCCAAACTGCAAACCTGAAACTTATTCTTTGAGCTCCAAAAGGTTTAAAGATCCCAAAGACCCTGTTATCATCTGTATCATCCATTATTATCCGGTCAACTTGAGTCTTCATAAACATAAAATCTTTAGTTTCCGCTTCAGTTTCATGACTTCCATCTATATAAGCAGTATCAAATTTTATCTTTTTGATCTCTTCATATATTTCTTCACTTGTATGCTTAACAACGTGAGTTATTTTATTTTCTAAGTGAAATTTTTCCCAAAGTTTTTCAGCAAAATATGTCGGATTTATATCAAAAGTCCAGACATGCTCAACATTTGAACAGCTTGCCATTACTAAACTTGATGGCCCCCTCCATGTTCCTATTTCAACTATATTTTTTACATCTGGAACTAATCTGGTTATAAATTTTTGAAGAACATCATTTGGCCTAACTGAAGTACCTTGTCTCATTATATCGATAACTTCTTGATCAGTTAAATTTTTAATTAATTCATTATGTGCCAAGTATGATTTTTCCATTTAAACCCCTTCAACTATTGCATTATTAAATACAAAATAATCCTCCGGATGCTTTTGCCTTTCAGAAAGCAAAGCATTTCCTTTCTCCACCATAGCATAATCATCCATACCAAGACTTTTTTTAACTACACCATGATAATGGTATACATACGCTCCCTTTGCCCAGAAAAGCTTCCACCCAACAACTTGTGCCCTCCAGAATAAATCTGTTTCATTGACTGCTGCACCTTTATATCTTTCCCAATCATAAACTCCTATATTATCAAAAACTTCTCTTCTTACTAAATGACAATATCCATATATTTCACGAATCTGTTTTTCCTCATATATGCCTTTTTTTAATGTTTTAGAAAATTCAGCCAGATCATCTTCAATATAGGCATATGCAATATTCCTTTTAAATGGTACATAATTTATATCATCAAGGAAAGATTGAGATGGAACAACCACTCCACATTGTTCATTTTTATTCATACAATTAATCATATCCCCCATCCATCCAGGGGTTACTATTGTATCTATATCTAACATGCATAAATATTCCCCAGTAGCAACTTGTATTCCCTGATTACAAGCATATGCATAGCCCATATTATCTTTATTTGTTATAATCTTTACATTTTTATCTTTGCTAAATTCCTTCAAAAAATCTTTCACTTCAATCCCAGATCCATTATCTATTATTATCAATTCAAAATTCTGTGAAGTAAACTTAAGGACTGAAGCAAGGCTGTTCTTTAAATATCCAACATTATCCTTAACAGCCATTATTATACTAACTTTATATTTTATTTCAATATTTAAACCCAAAGCAATTTTTAAATTCTTGTCAAAATTTTTAAATCTAAAGTTTTGATTAACATATCTAGCAGCTTTAACACCTTTATTTATAGCTTCTTCCCTATTTTCATAAACGTGTCTCATTGCCTTTCTAACTCTTCCAATATCTATTGCTGCCCAATCCCCAACATCACCATAAACATCAGGATATCTTGACTTCTCAAGTTTATCAACTAAAACAGGGTAGCACACTTCTTTTTTAGCAAATTCTCTACAGCCCATCCAATCAGCAACTATAGTTGGCAGCCCGGTAGCCATAGCTTCAAGCGGTGGCAATCCAAAGCCTTCACCATGGGAAGGAAAAACAAAACAATCGGCCTCTTGGTAAATAGTATTGAGATCTTCCCTACTTAATATCCTATTAACAAGAAATATTTTTGGATTATCCGCCATTCTCTGAGAAAACTCAGGAATTACATTCATATTTGATGCCTTGATTATAAGCTTTACATCACTTTCTTTCTTAAATTCCTGTTCAAAAGCTTCAACAACTTCAAAGCAACCTTTCCGGTTAAACTGATCAAGTTTTCCAACCCATAAGAATTTAAACAATTTTCTTGGGGGCCTCTTGTAATATTGATAGCAGTCATTCACCCATAAAGGCACTACATAAACCGGGATTTTTACACCACAAGTAACAAAAACTTTCTTGACCTCTTCAGCCGGAACAAGCAAGATATCACAAGTATTATTTATATTATCAGCCCAACTTTTGGGATTATTCGGTATTTTAGTTGTCTCAAACATCGTATAACCAACACTATATTTACATTTTCCCTTATAATTTTCCCATAAATCCCCAGCACTAAGTTGAATAATACTGTCAGTAGGTGTTAGAGTATTAATATTAGTCTTTAATGAGTCGTCAAGCCTTAAATCATCCCTGATATCTCCCGCAATGGAGGGGTATTTGTACATGAGATAGTACCCTAGACAGCCATAACCCTCAGATTTAGATACGTGATGATTTTTGAAAATTATTCTACCAATAGATGTATTATTCTTTATTTCTTTTTTTATTGCCCCATCATTAAATTTTTCTACCTGGAATTTATCATTAGCAGCAAGTAAATTTGCTATACGATCATCAACTATGCAGGATCTCATATCGGGGTTATCTACATCAAACGTATATTCACCAATCTTATAAGTCTTACCTTTTATTAATGTAGCTCTATACATTATTGTACCCTTTCCGTATATTTAAACTTGGATCTGGGGCCCAGAAAATTTTAATGCTTGTTAGCACATCAAAATTCTGGGTCCCAAAACTATACAAAAGCACTTTCTACTTACGCAGTAGTAAGCGCATGTTTCACATCTTTTGCAACTACACAAGCATCGTTATCTGCAATTTGGAAATCAACATTAGCTGTGCCTGTTATTTCAAGTTGTCTTTTTCTCCACTTAGCTTCCCTATTGAATGTTATTTCATTCTGAATATAATAGATTATATTCATAGGGTGAGTCAGCATTAATTTGCTGTAATAAGCAGCAGGAGATCCTGCAGTATACCTCGGCCATCTTGGAACACCGATCAGTTTAAAGCCCTCATAGGTAACAGGAATGTTTTCAAGCAAGAATGAATGAGTTCCGTTTATCTTTGCTTCAACTGCAACTAACCATTTCCTATAAAGTCTTTCAATATATTTATGGCAATAAATCCTCCAAGCATCTACATCGCTGTAATCCAGGTGCTTCGTTGGCAAAGCATCTATCATATTATCAAACAGCGGAACTGTTTTGACCAACGTGCTTGCAAAATTGCCCGATGAATGATCAACTTCATGACTTACTCTTCCAAGTTTTAACCACCCATCATTAAGATCATATGCATCGGCTGTTCCCAGAGTAGTATCTGAGTAAATACCTATTGCCTCAAAATCTGAACCTGTTCTTTCAGCTATCATAGCCATTATTGAATCTTCAAGATTTTCCTTCTCTATACTATTTCTTAGAGCAGAAAATCCAAGGTCAATTGCAACAATGTACTCAACAGCTGAAATAGCTATTTGAGTTGGTGTTGGCTTAACGGTAGTAGTGTGCTCAGTTCCTTCTGCTACTGGCCTTTGCACCACATCACTTGAAAACTCGATGTAGTCAAGTTTAACTTGTTTCTCCGGACCAGACTCAACCCTGCATTCGTTCAAGATCAGTTTTTTCTCAATTAATTTTTGAACGAATTTGTCAAACTGTTTTGGATTTAACAAGCCCCCTGTAGACAAATCACTATCTGTAAAAATTGATTTGCTTCCAAAAAACTTGTCATCAACCAATTTTAAAATCTCTTCTGGTGTCATTTTTATTCAACTCCTTCTTTTCCTAATATTTTATCTAGAACCCAACTTAAAAACTTTATTAATGAAACAGAACTCCTTTAAAGCTGGCTTCTCCTTCAGATTTCTGGCCTTCATCTTTTTTGTCATCTTTCTCAACATCCAAAGATTTCTTTTCCGGCTTTCCTTCCTCCAGGGATTTGATTCTGTCATCCAAACCCTTAAATTTTAAATCTAATGCTTCAGTAGTAACCAGGCCCTCAACAGATTTTTTAATTCCCTCAAGAGCAGTTGCTGTATCATTCTGAAACTTGGTATCTGCAGCTTTCTGGTCATCAACAGCCTTTTTTTGATCTTCACTTAATTCAAGTGCCTTTTTTACTTCAGTAGCAATTAATGCTTTTATCTCATCTTCGTTCATTTCTAAAGGACCCCCTTCACTTTTTATATTTTTGGTATCAATCGCAGCTTTAACTGCTATTTTAACTTCATCCAATTTAGCGCACAAGGATATTAAAGAATCAGCATCAAGTGCCGATTTATCCTCATCATTACCAAATAATAAAGCCTTAATCTTCTGTCCTAAAGTAGGAGCAGTTATAAGTTCCGGAGACTTTTTAGTCTCTGTATCGTTAGAGGTCATACGTTTTACCAATAGAAATTGTCTGTTGATGGCAGGTTTATCAACAAGTGAAACTTCTACTGCCTCTATGTCCTTAAGTAAATTTGGCATATTTTAATCCTCCCTTAAGTTATCTCTTCTCTTCTGGCCCTATACCCCATACTAAACCCGGTATATTCACCATTCAAAACTTTTTCCCAAACTTTATCATCTGCAATCTTAATTTTTAAAAGCCAAGATCCTTTAGGGGTAATGTTTTCTTTACCGTCTTTATCCTTGCCCCAATTAAGATCCATAGGAGCAGTATAGCATTGTACAACTTTACCAATACCATCCCAATTATCATGCATTTCCCCTACATTCCAGGCATAATCAACAAGAAATTTTTCTGCAGCAAATTCTATATCTTCAGGCTCTTCAAAATCACCTTGTAAGTCAACTTCAAAAGGTACAAGAACCTCACCAAGGACCGTTCTTTTCTGAATATCAATCTTAACCATAATACCGGTACGTTGGAATAATTTACTTCCTTCAGTATTTTCACCCTCAACTGGAATATCCTCATCTGAAACACCTTTAGAATGAGATTCAGCCCAGGATTTAGCAGTACCCATTGTCCAGCCATTACCTTTATCAAAAAGGTAGGTAAGTATTAGCTTCCTATTACGGGAATACAGTGCTCTGATGCCTTCAGATCGGCTTATTGTTAATGTTACTATATCATCATTTGGGTCTTTTTTTCTTATTGGAATATGTATCCAATTTGCTGTTTCCTCTGGCAATCTCATCACCTTCCTTTTCCAAATTTGCAAGCTCCTCAACAATAGAGACAGGAGCAATACTTTTAATTTTTGTAATTGCCCCAGTCAAGCATAAATTTTTTAGAATATTATCATCAAGTAGCGGTTCTGTGGTTTCCCCTTGAACTCTATGTTTCCCAGCTAGCATAAGAGGCTCATTAATTTTATATGTACTCATAATGTTTTTACTTATCATCAAAATCCCTCCTCTTAAAAATAATATACTACACAAAATATATATTCTGCAATATATGTTAGTTAAACAAACTTTTCTTTCTTTATCTTAGCAACAAAATTATCAAAACTAATATCTATTTCCTTAATCTCTGTTGGCTTCCAATTTACCTGCGCTGGCCTTTCATATTCCCTAATAAATTGTAAGTAAGACTTATCAGACGTACTAATCTGCCTTACTCTGCCCCACTCCGGCATATTGGCCCAGACATTTCTAACTTCATCCCTAAGTACCACTACTTTAGTTTTGTAGTTGTAAATGTAAACTCCAGTCTCATCTTGAAAAACTACTTGAGCTTTTTTGTTACCCTCTTTTTCCGTATAATATCTAATCATTCAAACCCCCCGACTATTATCCCCTCTAAATTATCACGTCTCCATGTAAAAGTTTCAATTATTTCTTGCCTTCTTCCCGCATTGACCAAAGTATCTGGCAATTTATCCACCATAGAAACTATAAAATCATCTGTAAAAGTCTCCTGAATTTCAGCTATAGTATCTCTGTACATCTCAAGTACAGCTTCCTTAGAAGCTGCCCTTGCTTCTCTTCTTATTAAATCTCTACCTACTTGATTTCTTTTTAAGATGAATTCTGCAGTCTGGTATCTTCCCGGTTCAAATTCCTTTAAAAAACACTTCTGCCATTCACCAGTAATAACCCTATCTGTAGCAAATGCAAGGCCATTATCAATAGGAATTACTTCTCCTAAATTATTAAAGAAGAAATTACCAGCATGCCTATCCCCATTTCCAATCATTACATCCACAACCTGCATTTTCTTAAATCCATAAAGATCAAGAGCATCTAAGTAATCCCTTGGGCCATTAAGGGCTATAAAGTCAGTCATTGTTTGAACATCATCAACCCATTCCATGGCAAGCATCCGTTCCTGCCTAGCCCCATGCTCAAACATCCCAAACATCGTATTTGGGGCATCAAGCCCAGCAGTCTGAAATGCATCTGAGCTAAGCAGTTCTGCTTCAAGGTTTGATGTCTTCACCGGAACACCTATATTTGGTGGCACATCCCTCTTGAACAAATATTTCTTATCATTAATAAAGCCAATGTAAGTATCAGATGCTGTACCGCCTAGCTGCTGCCAATCTGTAATCGTACCAAGGAAATCTGAAATTGGGCCCTCTTCCAAGACAGGACGATCAACAACTTCATCAAGAACAATCGGGCCCCAAGTACACCTGCAGTTCGGGTGGAAAGGCAACTGCCCCTCTGCTTCCCCTATTGCCCACTCAAGTTGACCAGATTGGATATCTGCACAGACAGGGCAAGCATCACTAGCAATAATAAGTTCAACTTTATCAACTACCTTAGTCTGTTTGTAGTAATCTAGACCAGCACTGTTAAACGATCGCATAGTCTCAGTTCTGGCAATTAGCTCTGCACGCCACCCCTGGCAATCATCCCAAACTTCGGTTATCCGGTCCTTAATCTGACCAATAGATTCAAAATTGGCATAGCCTTCAGCCATCTGATGTTTTATACTTTGCTTTGTAAAGCCATCTGGTACTGGACCCCACCTATCTGAAAGGATGAGCGGATTTACCCTTACCAATTCCTCTGCTTGAGGAACTCTTGTTTCAAAATCAACAAAAATATTGTAAGCCTCATCTTTAGTAAAAAGATCTTTAACCTGTTTCAGGAGCGATTTTTTCATTGATTTCTTTGCATTAATCTTCCTAATAACTTCCTTCATATTACCAAATGCAAAGTCCTGGCCTAGCTGGTAAGGATCAACTAAATTTTCTTTATAAATTTCAATGAGCAACTTATCCTCAGAATCCCAATCATACGAATCGATTGCTGTCTGAGTATAACCACTTCTTTCTAAGTGTGCATCTACTCTACTTCTTTGTTCCTTAAAGAATTCCTTTAATTTATTTTTAAAATCAACTTCTATTGCGTAGACTGCTTGTTCCTGGTTTGGAGCAAGAAGCCTTTCCCCACCAACAGCCTTGTGATCTAGGCATCCAAACTCAGTTTTTTTTTACTGGCAAAATCAAAATACTGCTGAACCTTGTTCTGCTTTACCTGAGCAAGGGCTTCAATTACATCTGCAGTAAAAATACTCTTTGTTGCCTGACCATCCGGAGTATCTACCTGAATAAATCCAAGCTGCGGGTGATTAATGTAGAAGTGATCTGCCCATTTTCCAGCAGTCTTCTCACCAAGCCACCTTCTACCCTCATTAATATTAAGTAACAGCCCCTGTACTAGCCTGGGTACTACCCTAGCCAAGGCCATCTTATCAGTAAGATCTATATTCTCAAACATCAGATTCCAAGTACAGACTTCATTCATCTTAGTTCTAATAAATTCTCTGAACAGCATAGCAAGGTTTGATTCAAACAATCTCTGAGCAGGTTCATTTACAGAATCAATGTAATTCTTAAGCGTTGCCTGGGCCACATTTTCACCCATTGCCCCAGCTTTAACCATACCCAAATGATAAGGTGGCATATTATGAGAAACAAGTATTTCCTCAATCATTGCCTGTCTGAACCTGTCAAATGAAGCTTCTTTTTGTTCTTTGGTTAAAGGTTCAAACGTAACCTCAGCATCTCCCTCTGTACCTTCCATTTTAGAAAGGTTAAGGACAAGTGCTCTATGAGGCTTCATTTTAAGCTCAGATCTAAAAAATTCCCTTATTGCCTTCTTGAGTACCGGAGTCATCTTAACATTCTTAAGTATAATACCGTACTCCGGCATACCACCATACTCAAAGAAATTCAAGTTGTACTCTTTAATGGAAGCTAGTGCAAGGATTGCCCCCATTGCTGCAATACTGGTTGGCACACCATAAAAACTATTGATTGAACTAAGTTTTTGAAAGATAAGGAGCTCATTGCAGTACCTGTTCTGATCCGTGGTTACTTTACCCGTTTCCCAATCAAAATTTTCGATAACCCCAAACCTTTTAAACCAGACCTTTTTGCTTCCTACAATCTGGCAAATCCTTTTTTTATCCTTATTAAACCTAAGTGTCTTAAAAGGCACATGGGCAATAAGACAAGGTACTCCAAGCTTATTTCTGCCAATTTCCATTGCTGCATTCATAAGTGCCCAATAATCAGATGCTACTGCACCAAGAACATCAGTAAATGTCTTGCCCGCATCGGGAGCTCCAACTACGAAATCAGCTATTGCCTGGGCCTGTTTCATGTTCTTATTCATATCATCTTCAGCTTTAAATTGGAAGCCAAGGCCAACAGTATCAACAGCTTTCTGTTCTACGCACCTGCTGTGATAGGTATCAACTTCAAGTAGCCTACTTAATTTCTCCAGATCATAAGGTGGCTTAACTAAATCTAAATTTTCATAGCCCTGGGCAAATGGATCAAGAGCTTTAGGTTTATCTTTATTAGTGTAAACTTCACTAGCTCGCTTCTTCATCGTATCAAACAAGCCATCCATAGTTACTACTTCAATTCTATTTCCCTTTTCAACTACAAAACCATCAAATTCATCTAATTTTTCTGCAGCATCTTCTTTATTTGGTCTTCGAATAGCCATCTTAAATTACCTCCCCCGTACATTCATTTTCTCCACCACCACGAATATGCGTTACAAGCATTACAACTGCATCCAACACGTCATCATGGGTAATTTTCGGCCAATTAGTCCACTGATCTATAAAATCATCTTCAGTCTCAAGAATAAGTACTCTTTCATTTTCAAACATTACCGTTGATGCTTCAAATCTTTCATCCTTGCTTTTAATAGTCACCATAGATTCCTCAGGAGCTAGATGCTTAGCAATTTCTATATCATCAGCACCAAGCTGCTGTGGTATTGACTTCTGGAAAGCCTGATTCTCAATAAAGACCCTTTCAGGTCTCTCTTCATAAAAAACTTCCTTAAGTTTCTTGATCTGAGATGGAAAGTCAAGCCTTCCTTTCCAAGTTTTAAGCAAATAAATCTTATTAATTTTAGGATTCCACCCGCCAATAGCAATTGCAAAGAAGTCGTTCTCTTCCTTTTCACCAATAGCGGGATCGACTGACATAAAGATTCTAAGTTTTTTCCGGTCAACAGTGTCCGGGTCATAGTAGTGCAACCATTCAGCCTTAAGCTTCCTGCCCCTTATCGCTTCTTTATTATTCTGGTAAACCTTATTGAACCTAATAGCACCGATATTCTTTCTAATCTTCATAAGTCTTTCGAATGGAAATCTTTCTTCCCACAATGTTTTTTTAGCATCCCAATCGACAACTGCTTGCTTAATTATTGATGTATAAGTACCATTATCTTCAAGTCTACAGCCAAGATCATCCCAATGCTGTAGTGTGCCAACATAAGCAATCTTACCACCATCAAGAAGCCTTGAACTCACGTCTTCAAACCACCAATCCGCAGCTTTATCCCTGAGTTCACGGGTGTTCATGTTCTTACGATCGGAAACATCATCACCAATAATAATTTTAAATCGGCCACCCAGGATTGATCCACCCATACCAGCAACTTCAACTGTTGGATCTTTTGTTATATTATTACGCTGAACAATTATCTGGGTATCTGACCATTTTTCCTGAGAACTACTTGGTTTTACATGTGGGAAATCCCTATGAATTAGAGGGTTCTCTTCGATATGTCTCTTAATAACGCTTAGAAATTTTTTAACAAGTGTAGGTGTGGATGCTAAAAGCAATATAGAAGTATCTATATCCCTGCAGATGTTCCATAAAGGAAAGACTATTGATACCCAGGTAGACTTGGCATGTTCAAAGGGAATCCTGATCATTACCTGATCCTCTTTAATAATAGTATTGACTAGTTCCCGGTGGAAATCAGCAGTCTTCGAAGTCCAATCTTTATCAAATGGTTTAATATATTGCTCACCAAAATAAATACAATCATTAAGGGCCAGCTTTTTGCGCTTATAGGATTCCGGCAAATTTAACCAGGAAGACAGAATATTTCTATCTACAATTTTCTCTGCTGTTGCTGCTTCAGTCACCAGTTTCAGCCTCCTGCTTATAACTACTGATTATTGTATAAAATTTGGCCTTATCCTCATCAGACATTTTTTCCTCAAGATCTTCAAAGTCTTTAATTTGGCCTTCATGGCCTTTAATATTAATATCTAACTGATTAATATTCTCACCAAGAAGAGCAAGATCAAGCTGGATAAGTTTTTGAATATCACCAATATTAACTTTAACACGGTTAGTAATTAATCTCTGTTTGAAGCATTGAATTGCTAAGAGGACAACTTCACGGTATTTTACTCGGATATCTATCTTGTCCTGTTCAGAAAGATTGGCTATATCCTTAACCATATCCTCATCAATGCCTAGGTTATATTTGGGGCCTTCATCACCAGCCATTATATCATTAGCTGTTATTATACCGGAAAGCTCAGCATCCCGTTCTGCTACCCGTTTGGTCCATTGAAAAGAAACAGCCCAACCAGATACTGCATGAACAGACATATTAAATTTAGCAGCAACTTTAGGATGACTACGGACTATACCAAGGGAATAATAATATTCAAATGCCTGGATATGTAATTTGGTTTCTTCTTTTAGCTGTCTCACGGTGTGCCTCCTTAAAAAAATTTTAAACCATAAGAATATACTAAGACAACCCACTTTTTATCTCTTTATATATAAATATTACGGACACGGTAGCGCAATGGGGAATTAGTGGGGGGCCCATCAGCTTTTCCGGGTCCTTTCTACCGTGGGTCCTTTGCTATATATATTACTGCACTTGATTTTTGTTTTATTTCGGAGTTTGATTATTGAATTTGTAACGGTATTTACCAACAAAAACCAATACGCCCTCCTTAATTAGTCTATTCACATTGTATTCAACTGTACGCATTGGAATGTTTGTGAAATTAGAAATGTTAGTACAACTAAAACTTTTATTTTTATTAGCAATAAATAATACCATAATAAACCCTTTAGTTGACTTAAGTTCAGATACTTTATCCTTTAGTATAGATAGTCTATACTCTGCTCTATTATACGCTGTTTTTGCTGCAACGACTTCGTTTTCAGTTTTTTCAACTTCGGCATTGAGCAAAGCCAAAGCCCTGGCCACAACGTCATGCTTATCCTTAGGTAATATACCCTTGTTCATCTTATTATATATACTCATTTTTAAACACCTATACATCTAATTTTTGTTAAAAACCATAACCCTTGTTTTTTTCCCGGAAAAACTGCAACTTTTAATATTATACCTTGCAGATCCTAAACCAATAATAAAAACCATAATTAATAGACTATGGAATACCCTCTCCTGATATGAGGCTGCGCAAACGCAACGCAAACGGGGGTTTTCTAAACCCCCCCGTTGCGTGCGTCTGCTCACGCAAGCCCGGGCGCAACAAAAAATATACTTTGCGCAACATGTGCGCAAATATTGCGCAGATATAAAGTTGCGTAAATTTTGCGTGTATGTTGCGCAAAACACCCCCACATACTTGCGCAAATGTTGCGCTAAGCGTAACGCAAAAAAACCCCGAAATATGTCTGCGCAACATTGTCGCAATTGTTGCGTGCCCAAAATTGCGCATTTTGAACCAAATAAGCTGAATATAGGATTCAAATAAAAAGGGTATCTAGTAATAAATTTATGGTGACGAAGGATTAACACGCTACCGGGAAATGAATATATAAAAGATAACGCACACAAGGCCAGCACGCCGATTTTTTGCCATATTTTCATTATTTGTTATCCTTTATTGGGCAGTTTTCACAATCATAATGAATTTTATTATACTTTGGGTTGCACATCTGTCTGCAGTAAGTTTCAATTGCTACTTTTTTGTTAGTGAATTTTTTAATCTCCCATGGGCTTATAATTGTCCACATATCATTAATCTTGCAGATCTTATCCCTTCCTATTATTATCCCTTTAATATTATCTTTTATAAATTTGGTTTTGTATATATTGTTCTTTATTGAGATTATTTTATAGTTTGCATCAATCCCTAAGATCTATGTGGTATTTAGGTTTTGGCTCATTATCAAGAACAATAGGATATTGTATATCAACTTTATCTCCAGCATTTATATTAATTGGAGACTTAAATATTATTCTGTACCCACCTTCTATTTTGGTTTGTATTACATCATTTTCTTCAAGTATTATTTTCATTTTTTTCCTTCCATTGTTTTATATCTTCTTCTGTAACTTCAGATTCTCTGACAACTTTTATTAAAACAGTCTCATTTTCAAATTCTTTAAGTAAGAATGTGTTTAGGGCACTGAGTCCAATATTATCTATGGTGTAGTATTCCGGAAATTCACTCATTAGATCTCTTTAATTTTTATTATTACTATTATAAATATAATTAAAATCAAACACATAGAACCAAAGATTATAAATAAATCTCTGTTCTTACTTAGCATACTATTGGGATTATGGTCACCTATTTTTCTAACCAATAATCCTATTGGTAAAATAATTAAACAACTTATTAAAACAATACCTACTGCTAGAGCTTGTAAAAACATTATTTCTCCTCACCTATATTTCTTTACACCCTTTTATTTCCCTTATGGCAACTATATATTTTTTGCCTTCTATTTCTGGTGCATCAAAACCTTTATCAAAATTAATTTTGCATTTACCAATATAAAAACTATGTTTATCGTTTATATCAACATTGGCTTTACCCATGCCTACTACTTCCCATTTATCAACCATTTCTTGTTCTCCTCTATATTTCTTTACTCCATTTTATAACCACAAAATCTTTTTCTAAAATTTCTGCTATATAAATAAATTCAAATCCCTGAGAAATTTTAAGTTTGAAAATAGTATTTAAATAAGTCAATAAATGCTTGGTTCCAACTTCTTCATAAGAATAAATTCCCTTTGGTAGTGCATCTTGTTCTTTATTCATTTAATTGCCTCCTTGGCTTTTGCTAAACATATATCATGCCATTCTTTATTTGCTTGAATGTAATATTTATACAACTTTGCTATTCTTTTAATTTCATTTTCAGTTACTGGTATGATATTATAGTACTTCTGCCAGATATTATATGCTTTACATCTTCTTTGATATGCTCTATTAATTTGCCTATCAGTTATCATTTCTTCCCCCTATTCCAGTGAGCAGTTGCATGTTTCCACCTAATATTATGTCTTTCTCCTCTACTTTCAGCATCCCAGCCAACAATTTTCCGGCCACAATTTGGGCAATAAGGCTCATCATCACAAATAGCACAGCCACAACACCATGTAAACATTGTGCTGTTTGTTCCTTGTGGTGTCAAAGCATGAATTTCACCTACAATATCCTCTTCCATTCTTCTTTGTTTTTCACTCCAGCTGTAATTCATTATTTTTCCTTGTAGTATTCAGTTTTTATTATTTCAATGTTTCCGGTCTTAAGATCTTGCTTAGCTGTAACTCTGCAAGAATAATCTCCGTCCTTTGATCCTACATCAACTGCAGTAACAATTTTAATTTTAGATATTTTTTCTATTAACCTTATATCTATTCCTTTTTCTTCATCCCAGTATTGCCCGGCTTGCTCTTCAGGTGTGCAAGGGAAAGCTTCTCTTTCCTTAAGTAGTTTTTGATATGCTTCTGTTTGACTCATGGATGTTAGCTTACTGATCAAAAAAGCATCCCCCCAGCATTTTTCACAGCTAACCATTGGTTTCCTTTCCATCTTTTTCAATTACAATAGGTAATTTGGAGATTATACTATTAGCTAATAACTTTACATCCTTTTTTCTAATTTCCCCATCTGCTGTTATATGACCCTTGTAAATCGATATATATTCTTTCTTACCTATTGTTTCAAACCATTTGTAAATTTCATCAACGATAATTTTGTTTAATTTATTCATTTTTTTTCTTTCACTATTATTTCAAGTTTTTGTGTTATAATTAGGCTGTCTCCGTGCAGCAAACTCCAGATCATTTTCCTTTCCTCTCTTCAGTAAGATCTTTTACAAATTCAAGTAAGCATTGCAAACATGAATTACTGAAGACAGTATTAAGTCCGGGAAAGAAACAATATTGTCTCCAAGGAGCGTACCACTTAATATAACCCAAACATGCCCCGCTAAGCTTGGATGCAATTGCAAAAACTTTTGTCTTTCTTTTGGGATCTGTCATCATTCCAACAGACTCCATGTATTTATTTTCTTTCATTTTTTAACTCCTCAGGGCAGCTTTTATTAATATATTGGTGTGTTGTTATTACTTTTTCCTCAATATCCATCTTTATCCTGCTAAGCAGCCTTCTTGTTACTATTTCTGCTACTATATCTAAGTCAATCCTGCTTGCAAACGGTATTATATCCTCAGCTATTATTTTCTGGTCTAGTTTAAACACAATATTGTATTTGATACTTTCTTTCATTTCCATTTCTTGCTCCTTTTATTCTTTGTATTCTATTTCCGGGGCGTTGTCCTCTTCATACTTGTCTGCGCATTCTTTGTTGCAGCAATACACTCCTGGCCCACACCAGTAAACTTCATCTCCTTCATCAATAAATTCTCCACATTCATTACAATACGTATCAGAGAATGTTTTCCATGGCGGTAATTCAAAGGTTATCTTTTTCATTATCCACCTTCCATTAATGGCATACATACAAATTTTGTTTTGGATTTTCCAGTCAATTCTTCCGTTATTAATTGAATCTCAGTTTTTATAGGTTTTTGTATTATATAATTCTCTGAATCTATATAAAACTGCTGTATTTTAACTTTTTTGAAAATTCCGGAATATTCGAATGTAACCCCGTTCTTTTCTATTTCGAATTTTACCTCAACCGGGTTTTTTAATATTTCTTCACTTATTGTTATATTTTGTTCTCGCATTTTTTCTCCTTTTATAATCTCGATAAAGAAGGACAAATCCCCTTGCAAGATTATATTTTTAAGTTCCCAAAGTGAACGATCTACAGTATAGCCTTGCTTCTTCAAGTAATTGTAAACTATTATTTGTTCATGTGTCATTTTTTGTTTCCTGGCCTTGCTCCTCAGGCACCTCAGGCATATCTTGAAGTTCCTTTTCAAATTTTTCTTGGGCCATTTTCTTTAAACAGGCGTGCCCGTAGCCTATTTTCATAGCCTTGGCACTCTTGAGCATCCTGTTGCACCTTTTACAGCGTGCAAAGAAGACTATAGGCTGTTTTGGATCAAGATGTTTAATTAATACTGGTTCCGGCAATGGGTCACCTAATTCATCATCATAAATAATTCCTTCTACCATTTTTACCTCTTTTTTTGTGTAATTCTAAACCATTGTTTTATTGTAAATCGATTTTTATGCTTAACAGTAGTGCTTACTTCATATGCACCATAAGCACGCACAACTTCATCCAAAATATAAATAGCTTTATGTTTATCATGGTAATAGAGCCAAAATTCAGTTTCCATATTGTTGGGCCCGATAATTAATCTCATTTTTGATAATGGCGGATCTACAACCATTATTGTATCTATTTTGAAGCTTAAATTTTTATCTGCATAGAATTCTGCTATTAATGTCTTAATATTTTCCCCTTTCATTTATTTTTCCTTTGTCTTGGTCGTTTTTTTGGCGGTATATTAAATCTCTTACCTAGATTGTTAACCTTGAATTTTATAACATTTGTTCTAAGCTCAGCAAGGTCTCTTTCTATTTCTTCATCTGACATTTGGGGTCTTCTATCTTTCATTCTTTTATTCCTTTCTTTTAAAATCTAAATCATTAGGATCAGTTGCACATCCTGTGTAGCTTTGGAAGTTACTCCAATCATTATCACAAGAATAAACAACAAATACCACAGTTCTTGTCCATGATTTTATTTTACCCTCTTCTCCTGCATTTGTTGGCCTATTTTTATTATACACTACCCATCTGCCAATATCTTTTTTTTCTAATCTTTCAATGTCAATCATTTTTTCTCCTCTTTATAAGTAAGTGTATACCCTTTCCTTAGGGCCCAATGCTTGCAGTCTTCTTTAGGATGCGCTGCTACATCAACAAAAAATATGCAGTTCCTGTCATAATCTCGCCATTCACAATTACCACAAACTTTTACTATTTTTTTCATATCTTATCCTCTTGGGTCCGGTGGCAATGTATTGTCTATCAAATCTCTTATATCAAATATTAGAATCCCCCACCATTTCTTAAATGCTTTCCAGAAACTCTTCTTATAAGCGCAGCATTTGCCATCAAGGGTCATTGCCCATGGCGGGATCTTGCATCTTTTACTGTTGTATGCCATGCATACAGTGTAAGGGCAGTAGGTGCAAGTTTGGCAATCCATTATTTTATATTTTTTTGTTGGACCGGAAGACCAAAATAACCACCTATCTAAGGCAAATACAATTTTCTTTTCAAGTTTTTTTGTGTAAGGTAGTATTACTAAAAAATTAAATACCAAATTCCAGCCCCAAATTTTAATTTTTATCATCCTATCTCCTATGTCCGTGACATCCGCCGGGGCTACGCCTTATTTTGAATCGGTCAATCAATTTACCAATAGAATATATTATTAGAAATACTATCCCACAGAAAGTTACAGCTAAAAGAGTTGAAAATAAAAATATTAAAAAAACACTATGTTCCATCTTTATTATCCTTTCCTTCTATTTTAAATAATTTTTCAAGTTCATCTATTTCTTTAT
>Ga0172381_10000768_pt1 | contig 39579 bp, 37 predicted proteins | sample Leawel6488metaG_FD_119754 | JGI IMG/M metagenome (GOLD analysis project Ga0172381, IMG submission 119754) | Leachate microbial communities from a municipal landfill in Southern Ontario, Canada - Leachate well 64-88 metaG | ecosystem: Engineered > Solid waste > Landfill > Unclassified | place... | reverse complement strand
GCCAAGCGAAGTTCCTCGGCCTTCTTTTTGGCTTCTTCGGCACGCCGGGCCTCCTCTTCCTTGCGCCTTTTTTCTTCCTCCTCTTCTTTGCGTTTCTTTTCTTCGGCCAAGCGAAGTTCCTCGATAATTATAGCCGCCGGATCTCTCGGGGCCAGAGACTTTGCTTTTGGGGCGGCGGGAATCGCGGCGCCCGATGAGGTGGGTAATTGCGCGCCGCCACCACCTAGGATTGAGCCAATCTCTTCCCCCGGGGTTTTTGCGGGGGATGGTTTTTGCGCCGCAGATGGCTTAACTGCCGCGGGGGTTCCCTTCCCAACCGGAAGCGGCGCCGCCGACGGTTGTGCCGGGGCGATCACAAAGAGTCCGAAGCCGGCGCGTAGTTTTTTGTTTAGTAAAACTATCGCGGTTGAATTTACCGGGGATTTTGAGGCGTCGATATTCTGGTCGTTGGCCGCCGCCGCGGCTCCCGCCATTGTTTTGATCGCGTTGTTTTTAAACTTCAGCATTTTTTTGCCGGACGCTGGACGGCCGGCCGGAAATTTGCGGGTACGTTCGTTGGAAGCTAGTTTGTCTTTTTAAAGTCGCAAAACTTATGCAAATCTTTTATTTATTTTAACATATAAATCGGGCGCAATGGAATGGCGCGGCAACAACAAAAAAGCGGAGATGGCTCCGCTTTTTTGCCGGGCGCGACGCTTATGCCGCGGATTCCTTTTTTGCGTCCTTGAGTGAAAGGTTGATCCGACCCTGATCGTCGATTTCGACCACTTTTACCGTCACCGCATCGCCAATCTTTACAATGTCTTCCACTTTGTTGACGCGGTAATTTGCCAGCTTGGAGATGTGGACCATTCCTTCCTGACCGGGCAGAATTTCCACGAACGCGCCAAAGTTCATTATCCGCTTTACCGTGCCGTTGAATATTTCCCCCACCTTGACTTCGCGGGTGATACTTTCGATCCACTCTTGAGCTTCTTTCCCAGCTTCCGGTTTTTCTGCGGTAATAAAGACCGTCCCGTCGTCTTCAATGTCGATCTGTACTCCCGTTTGGGCAATAATCTCGTTAATTACCTTGCCGCCGGGGCCGATGACCTCGCGGATCTTTTCGGGATTAATATGGATAATAATAATGCGCGGGGCGTAGGGCGAAAGTTCGGGTCTGGGGGCCGCAAGCGTTCCCTCAATCACATCGAGGATCTGATTGCGCGCTTTTTTCCCCTGTTCCAGGATATCGGCCATCATTTTTTCGGTGATTCCGTCGATCTTAACGTCCATTTGAATGGCGTTGATGCCTTTGCGGGTGCCGGCTACCTTGAAATCCATGTCGCCGTGATGGTCTTCCGGCCCCTGGATGTCGGTTAGAACCCTATAATTATCTTTGCCGCGCGAGATTAGTCCCATCGAAATTCCGGTTGCGGGAGCTTTGATTGGGACGCCGGCGTCCATTAAGGCTAGGGTTGCGGCGGATAAGGCGGCCATTGATGTCGATCCGTTGGAAGAAACAATCTCCGAAGTGACCCGAATGGTGTAGGGAAAATCCTCGACTGAGGGAATCAGTGGCAATAATGTCTTTTCGGCCAGCATTCCGTGCCCGATCTCGCGTCTTGCCGGTGCGCGCAAAAACCGTACTTCGCCGCAGGAATAAGGCGGAAAATTATAATGGTGCAGGAACCGTTTTTTACCGGAAATTTCCATCCCGTCCAACAATTGCTGGTCGCCGGGGGCGCCCAAAGTGGCAATGGAAAGCGCTTTTGTCTCGCCTCTTTGGAAGATGGCGGAACCATGGGCGCGCGGAACCATCGCGACGCGGCCCGAAAGCGGCCGTAATTGATCAAATGTCCGTCCATCCGGCCGGATGCCGGTGGCCAAAACGACATCGTGCAGGACTTTATCGGTCTCTTTTTCAAAGAAAGCCTTGGCGAATTTCAGCCGGTCGGCGTCTTCGGGATAGGTTTGTACCACATATCCCTCGAGTTTTGCTTTCGCGGCGTCCATTGATTCCTGGCGGATATCCTTTTGCTTTTGATAGAGGGCATTTTTTAGGTCGTCGCCCAATTGGCCGCGCAGTTCGTTTTCGTAATCGGTTCCGAATAAGGGGGCCTTAAGCTCTATTTTGGGTTTACCCACGCTTCTTAGGATCTCGTTTTGGAAGTCGATCAGCTCTTTGATGTAGGGTTTGGCGAAGCGGAATGCCCCCATCACCATTTCTTCCTGGGCTTCGTCGAAGCCGCCTTCCACCATGTTGGCGATAACCTCGTTATCGCGGATAATTCCCGCAAAAACCACATCAACGTTGCTTTTTGCTCTTTGTTCGTAGGTCGGATTGATTATATAATTCCCCTCGAGATAGCCCACGCGCACCGATGCGGCCGGTCCGTTCCAGGGGATGTTGGATACCGTCAGCGCGCAGGAGATACCAAACATACTGAGGACGTCGGGTTCATTTTCCGCATCCCACGACAAAACGGTGGCGATGGTTTGGACCTCGTTTTTCAGCCGGTCGTCGAAAAGCGGCCGAATGGAGCGGTCGATTTGGCGCGCGTTGCAGATGGCTTCGTCGCTCGGGCGGGTTTCGCGTTTGATGAAGCGCGGGCCCTTGATCTTGCCGGCCGCGTAGTATTTTTCTTCGTAATCAACCATTAACGGAAAAAATCCCATATCAGGTTTTTCTTTTCTGGCCATTACCGCGGTAGTAAGGACCATGGTATCGCCGTAGCGCACGATTGCCGAGCCGTTGGCCTGTTCGGCCAGCCCGTTGATCTCGACTAAGAGGTCTTTGTCTCCCAATCGGATTGAAAACTTATTGCCGTCTTTTTGCATAACTTTTGCCGCGGCGATCTTTAGATTTTCAATTTCTGACCTTGATTCGATGGTGCCCATCCAGTGAAAGTCAAAAATTAGAAATCAAAAACCGTCACGGCCTTATTAACTTTCTATTTTTGTTATTTGTTGAGAAGATATCTTTCGGGTTCCTTTTCGATGTCAATGAACAGGTCGGCGGCTTCTTTGATCTTTGCCGATGCCGAGCGGCCGAAAGCGATCACTTCCACCCGTTTACCCTGGTTTTCCAAATATTCGACAAGCTGGAGGAAATCGCCATCGCCCGAAGCCAGGACGATCGTATCTACCGACGGGGAAATCCGGATTGCGTCCACGGTTATGCCCACGTCCCAATCGGCCTTTTTCATTCCGTCATAATATTCCTGCAGATCCCTTACCCGCGTTTCGATCCCCAGTTTTATGAGGGCGTCAAAAAAAGGCTTTTCTTCCCCGGTCTTTGTGCGCACCACGTAAGCGAAGGCGCGGATCAAACTGCGCCGCCCTACCCCTGCCTTGATTATCTCGCCGAAATTTACGCGCGACTGGTAGAGGTTGCGCGCCGAATGGTATAAATTTTGCACGTCGATTAAAACGGCGACTCGCTGGGCATTTGGTTGAAGGACCATGGGCATTGTTTGCGGCGCCGGGGCGCCGGGATAAATAGCAAACCACCCCCGCATGGGCGGGGGCGAAGTTTATTTTTTCAAACCTAATTGTTTGATCGTCTGGGCGTATTGGGTCACGTCGGTATCGCGCAAATAGTTCAGGAACTTGCGGCGTTTTGAAACCATCTTCAGTAACCCGCGTTTGGAATGGATATCCTTGGCGTGCCGCTTCAAATGTTTTTGCAGCCGGTCGATCTCTTCGCTCAACAGCGCGACCTGCACCCGCGGAGACCCCGTATCTTCCTCGTGGAGTTTGTACTTTTCGATCAGCTTTGTTTTTTCTTCGGTGGTCAACATTTTTTTATAATTTCCTGAGGAAAAATTATTTTTATTTAATTTGATTTGTTTGCTTTTCGACTATTGCGTTTTTGCCGCTCTTGTGCCCCCAGCAGGATTCGAACCTGCAACGAACTGCTTAAGAGGCAGCTACTCTACCGTTGAGTCATGGGGGCGTATCATTCTATCGCTAATCGGTGCAAGTGGGTTCCCAGTCCAAGGCACTCCCCGCTTGGATGCTTCCCATGCTGGTAAGGATCATTCCCACGATCGCGTAACTGGCGAATACGACTACCAGCCCAATCGCCGTTGCCAGCAGCATATCTCTTGTTTGTTTGACAACTTCGGAATTGCCCTGGTTCATTATCATCTTGAACCCCGCGTAAACAATAAACAATGTCGCCGCCAGCGGAATAAAGATTTTTATTACCAGATCCACACCCGTGTTTACCAGTCGAAACACGTCGCAGATTCCGCATTCTCGCTGCGGGTTCCCTGCCATATCCAGGCCGCCGCAATTTATGAGCGCCGCCGAAGCGATCGCAGGAAACAAACTTGCGGTCATCAATATTGCGGCAATGGTAATCTTTTTCATTGTTTTGCTCTTGTTCGTTCCCCGGGTGCCTCTGGAGGGAATCGAACCCCCGTCACCGGTTCCGAAGACCGGTACTTTGTCCGTTAAGCTACAGAGGCTAACGGCACAGAGGTTCCCATTAGCTTAACAGCCTTATTATACCAGACAATTGAAAAAAAGCAAATACTAGGATAAGCTGAGCCTGAAAGTGCTTTTTAGTTTTTCCAAGACATATGGTTGAATATTTACCAAAAATTCCGGCCGGAGTCCGTTTGTTGATCGAAACCTTCCAGAAAGAGGGTTTCCAGGCTTATATTGTGGGCGGATGTGTCCGTGACCTTTTGTGCGGCAACGTGCCATCGGACTGGGATGTGGCCACCAATGCCACCCCGGAGCAGATCCGGATGGTTTTTCCCGACAGCTATTGCGACAACAAATTTGGCACGGTCGCGGTCAGGATGGGATGTCCCGAAACGCCCGATTATATTGAGATCGAGGTTACCCCCTACCGGATCGAATCGAAATACACGGATAAACGCCATCCAGACAAGGTGGAATGGGCGGACAATATAAACGACGATTTATCGCGCCGTGACTTTACGGTTAACGCCATCGCGCTTAGTTATATAAAGGAAGGCGGCTTGCCTAAGGTTGAAGTTATCGATCTTTTCGGGGGCCGGCAGGATCTTTTATGTAAAGTGATCCGGGCGGTGCGCGATCCCAATGAAAGGTTTCTGGAGGATGCGTTGCGGATGATCCGGGCGGTGCGGTTTGCGGTTACCCTGGGTCGCGATTGGCGTATCGACGCGGTTACCGAGCAAGCGATAAAGGATAATTCCAAATGGTTAAAAGAAGTTTCCCAAGAGCGGATCCGGGACGAGTTTGTAAAAATGATCATGTCCCCCCGTGCGGCTGAAGGGATTGAATTGTTGCGCCGCCTCGGGCTTCTTTCATATATAATGCCGGAATTGCTGGAAGGTTACGGCGTGGGCCAGAACAAGCATCACGTATATGACTGCTACCAACATTCGGTAAAAGCGTTGGAGTTTGCCGCCCAAAAAGGATTTGATATGCAGGTGCGGATGGCTTCCCTTCTCCATGACATCGGCAAACCGCGCGCCAAGGCCGGCGACGGTTTGGATTCGACTTTTTATAACCATGAAGTTATTGGGGCGCGGTTGGCCAAACAAATCCTGGAGAGGATGAGATTTTCAAACAAGGATTGCAACAAGATCGTCCATTTGGTGCGGTATCACCTCTTCTATTATAATGTTGGCGAAGTTGGCGAAGCATCGGTGCGGCGGCTGGTGCGCAACGTCGGCAAGGAGAATCTTGAACAGCTTTTACAAGTGCGGATGGCGGACCGAATCGGGTCTGGCTGTCCGAAAGCCGAGCCTTACAAATTAAGGCATTTGCGTTATCTGATGGAAAAGACGTCCCTTGACCCTATTTCGGCCAAAATGATCAAAACCAACGGCCAGAACATTATGGCAATTCTGGGAATTAAACCGGGGCCGAAAGTGGGCCGGATTTTAGACATCCTTTTGGGCCAGATTTTGGAAGATCCGACCAAGAATACAAGCAATTATCTTGATGACGAAACAAGGCGGCTAGGCGCGTTTGACGATGCCAATCTGGAGAGCATTGCCGCGAGCGCCAAAAAACAGGTCGGTGCGGTGGAAATGAAACGCGATCAAATGACAAAGAAGAAATATTGGGTGACCTGATTCTATTAAAAAAAGTCCGCCGGGGGGCGGACTTTTTTGTGGATTTTTCCGGGGCATTTACAAATATTAAAATTCGGCTAGAATGTGAAGTGTCGCGGGGCAAAACGCCCTTGCGCAGCATTTTAAATCTCGGGGAGGAGTATGCCGGTAGTACGCACGATTCGGGTTCGTGCAGACAGGGTTCGATTCCCTGCTCCCCGACAATAAAGAAAAGCGCCTTGGCGCTTTTCTTGTTGCGTGAATGTGGGATGCAATTCCATAAGGTAAATATTTCTGGAACTTGGCCGCCGCGTTTATTATGTTTTAGTCTCCCCTGTTTTGTATTTTTTTGCGCAAAAGAAAAAGCATCCAGGATGCTTTTTCTTTTGGTGTGCGACAATATGCAAATTTCTATATCGATTCCAGCGGCAACGTCCGGATTCCCGGATTATATTGCAAATTTGCTTTATCAAATTGCAACCGAACCTGTTCTTTTATTTGGGGACCGTAATATACGGCAATTGCAACAATCGCGAGTGCGGCCACCAAACCGACAACACTTAATCCTAAGGCAAGCGGTTTGTTTGGCTTGTCCGGAATCGATGTCGTTGTCGCCTCCCCTAGTTTAATTTTTTTTAAGTGGTAAAACATTAAATAAAAAAACACTGAATAAAAAGGCGTAATGATTGCCGATGCCGCCATTGATACCAGCCCTCCCAACGGAATATAACTTATGCCCTGGAAAACCATGTTAACAGCGATCATTGCAATTCCGGCTAAAGCACACAATAAAAAAATATCCCAAAAATAACCCCGAGCATATTCGCGGCTTTTTTTGAATGCCGCAAACCCTTTTTTATTTTCAACGATCAATGCGTATTCCCAAAACATAAACCAAATCGCAAAAATTATTGCGGGAATTATAAGCAAAATTCCACCCGCAAAAATTATCAGAAACGATAACAGGCTTAATAAAGCGTAAGGCAAGACATATGGCTTGGCTCTGTTGGTTGATTCGCGAACGGTAATCCCAACCTGCTTGTCTCTTAATACGATTATTGCCGCCGCGGCAAACCAAGCCAGCAACAGGCATATCCCAATCCCGCCCGCAATAAAAATTAATGCTCCTATAATTGCGGTGGCGTTATTCAAGCCTGATGTTGCCGCCGCCGCGGCAAGTACGGCGGCCAACATCAACACATATGCCCCAAAAGTGGTGGCCCAGCTAATCAGTTCAAGCTTGACCAGCGGTTTCCAAAGCAACTTGTAAAGTCGGGTCGATTCTTCCAATAAGGCGACAAAACCTGGTAATTTTTGATATTCCGCTTGGTCGTTGGTGCTTGCGTTTGTCTGTTCCATTTTTATTTATTTATCTTTTCTATATTATAGTGTTTGAATGTTTTTGTGAAAAGAATGAGACACTAATGCCGGTTAGCCTAGCAGGCTTGGCAGTCTAGACATTTGCAAAATGGCGGGTATATTTTAAACTAAGAAGTAAACCGCATTGGTTTTGGTATAATCAATAAAAATATGGAACAGATTCCCAACCAACACGATTATGTTTTGACGCTATTTGAGGTTTGCCAAATATTAAATAAGAGTTCCCGTACGGTGAGCCGGTATGTTCATAAAAACATTCTGCATCCGGTTGGTGTGAAAAGCCGTCAGGGGACGCTGGAATATCGTTTCAGCCGCAGCGAAATTGAAGAATTTAGAATTCGCGAAGAACAGATGCGCCATTTGAGTTTTCCTCATTTGATTGAGATGGAGCATAATCGGGCATCGTTTGCATCAATGAGTTATCCGGCGGCAACAGTTAAGCCCCAAGCGCAGTTTGCGATTCCCGGCATATCTTATCCGGTTGCGCCAAGCCAGAGCCAAGCGATGCCGACGACGGATTACCCGCCGCCAGCCCGACCCGATGTAGAAGTGCCGGCGGCGTCAAATCAAAGCTTTGCAAGTTCTTCGCCGGTTGACCCGGGGAGTCATACCGAGAATACAGATTTTCCCGCCATGGCGCCGGACCGCGATAACCGCCAGATAATAACTCTGCTTAAGGAAACCACTGAGATGTTGCGCGGACAATTACGAGTTAAAGACGACCAGATAAAAAACCTTGATGAAAAGATTGGCCAGTTGATCGAAAGAAACCGCGAAACTAATATTCTATTGAAGGGTATGCAGGATAAGATGATGTCACTTGAAAAGCCCAAAGATGAACGGAATCAGGTAAGACCAGATGCGGTTATGTCTCAATCCGAAGAGGTTAAGCCGGCGACGCCGCCCACGCCTCATTCTTCCGATCCATCCATGCCGCCGGTGCGAGTAAGAGTGTCTTACTCAGATGCTGTGCCTCAGGTTGATCAGAATGGGGCGGGAATTAAGGAGTCCCAATCCAATGATGAAGAAGACTGGGACAATGTGCCATCGAGAAACGGACGGCAGGCGAGTAAGGGTTTTTTTGGGAAAATGTTTCGTTGATTCGTGAATACAAAAAGAGGGCTGTAAGGCCTTTTTTTGTTGTGGTGCTCTTTGTGGTTGTTTGTTAGAATCATAATAAAAGTCTTGTTCTAATGAAATAGAACAAGCAGCCTGGCTATTCTAACTCAGTGGAATAATCCTGTTTGTTGTTCCATGGTCCAATAATTATGCCTTCACACAATTTTAATTTGCCATTATTGCCGCCCGACATTGATTACTTGCCGCTGATTCGCGTCATTGGCGAAGCGCATGGTGCGATTGGCGAGCTTAACGGTTTGATGAGGAAAAACATTTTAAGTCCGGAGCTTTTGGTTACGCCATTACTGACCAAGGAGGCGGTTCTCAGTTCTCGCATCGAAGGCACCCAGGCGACTCTTGAGGATGTTTTTCAGTATGAGGCCGGAGCCGCCGCGCCAAATGCCGACAACAAAGAAAAAGATATTACCGAAATAATAAATTATCGCCGGGCGATGAATTTTTCGATTGGGGAATTAAAGGGGGGACAGATCAAACGCGAGTTTGTAAAAAAATTGCATTATACTTTATTGGATTCGTCGCGCGGAGCGGACAAGGATCGCGGTATGTTGCGGACAGGCCGGGTTTATATTGGTATGCAGGGAGCATCGATCGAGGAGGCAAGTTATGTTCCGCCGGCGCCGGAGCTGGTAGGAGGCCTTCTTGATAATTGGGAAAAATATATAAATTCAAATATTGAAAAAGACATACTCGTGCAGATCGGAATCGCGCATTACCAAATGGAGGCGATACATCCTTTCCGTGACGGCAACGGCCGTGTCGGGCGTCTGTTGATCCCGTTGTTTTTGTACCAGCGTGAATTGTTGTCGTGGCCATTGCTTTACATAAGTGAATATTTTGAAAAAAACCGTCACGACTATTATGCTTATTTGCGCGGGGTGACGGAAAAGGGGGATTGGACCAACTGGCTAAAATTCTTTTTGTTGGCCCTAATAACCCAGTCGTTAAAAACCCAAACAACGATTGCCAGGATAATGGAACTTAATGGCCGTTTGAAAAAAGAGATTGTGGCGGCCAATTCGGTATATGCGGCCGAGCTTTTGGATTTTATTTTTTCTTCGCCGATCGTTTCTTTTGTAAAAATCAAGGACAAGTTGGAAACCAAGAATCCGCAGACCATTTATAATCTGCTGGAAAAATTCATTCAAATGGGAATTTTAACTGAAGATTCCGGTCGAAAGCGCAATCGGATTTTTGTCTTTAAGGAGCTGCTGGATATCCTAAAGTAGGGCAATTATTGGATTACGTGCGACAGTTTTCGACATCTTGTCGCGTCTTATTTGGGTTTAATTGCGGGACGGAGCAAAAGTGCTTGGTTGAATTTTTTTTGGTTTATTCCAAATTTTTTTGAATGAAATAATCTTTTGGGTGTTTCTGCAGTCGATATTGAAAATTAATTTCGGGCTTGTTTGTTTGTATTCACATGCAATGCAAGCGGCAACCAGTCCGGCGGCGCAATATTATGGATGGCGTGGATATAGAATTCCAAAAGATAATTGATGAGGCGGTGGTTCTTGGCGGGGAGGGGGATATGGAATAATCGATCCGGCATTTGAGCGGCGCAATGGATGCGTTGGTGGCGCGCGCCAAGGATTACGCGCAAAAATTAGAGGTGCCCGGGCCAGGCGTTGCTTTGTCGCGGGAATACCTTTTGATATCTAACGAATATTTAAGGAAAGATAAAACCGCCTGCGCGCTATCCGATTCCATGGCGCGGGTATTTGCGCAGATGGGAAACGCCGCCAGCGCCAAAATTTTTTTGGACAGGCAATCGATTTGACGCCGGGACTTGCTTATGATGCCCCCATATTGACATGGAAATGTTAAAAAAGCCGACTAAAGTTGAGGGATGATTTTTGGAGCTGGTGTGGATAACGGGGGCGGCGCGCGCCGTTTTTTTGTGTTATGCTAAATAAATCCTTAATCTGTAAAAAATAATTTTTAAAAAAATGAGTCTTTTAAAAAGTTTTATTTTTGCAATCGTTGCCATCGCGTTGCTAGTGCCGGCTTTTGTCGCCCGGGCGCTAATGGCACCGCAGATTTATTTTACGGGTGATGCGGTAATCGGGACGAGTAGTTTTTCGTCGGGCGACAAAATTACCGGAACAGTGGAGCTTTGGAATTATGAAGATTATGCGATCAGCGATTTGGTGTTCCGTTACCAGCTCCTGGCGGGGGAGAAGAACGGTACGCCCACGGAACTGATCGACAACAGCCAGGCCGGAGATATTTTTTCGCTGGCCGCGGGAAAAAGGGAAACTAAGAGCATCGAATACTTGTTGCCGGTGAACCTGGAGTCGGGGAATTATACTTTCCGGATCCAGCTTGCAAACGGTCGGGGTGAAGAAATGGCCTGGGCCGACAAGGTCATCAATGTCGGTGGCAACGGAAAATTTTTATCGATTGCTGACGGCGTGATCGTCAAGGACGGCGAAGAATTGTCTGCGGGCGCGGGAGTTTATTATGATCCGGGACAGACTGCGACCATCCAATTTAAAGTCAGTAACGGGTCCGGATTTACAATGACGGCGTCTCCGAACATCGTTACATATAATCGTAATGTCGGGCCGGATACGGTTAATAAAAAAACCGAAACTGCGGTTGTACTGAATCCCGGCGAGAGTAAAACATTGTCGTTTTCCCTGCCGGCGACCAATATCCCGGAAACTTATATTTCCGAGGTGACGATGGTTGATCCAGCTAGCGGCGAGACGGTTTCCAATGTTCTTCTTTTTCGCTGGATAATTTCCGGCGAAAGCGCGCGGGCATTGTTTGTCACTTCCGACAAGGAAGCGTATGCCGCCGGCGAAGAAGCGAAAATCAATGTCCAATACAACGGTCCCGCCGACCATGAGGTGGATGGGGGAACGGGGACGCTGGATATCAAGTTGACCGATTCCCAGGGTGTGGTGGTCGGAAAAGTTTCCCAGCCGATCGAGCTTAAACCCGGGTCGGTGACGGTACCGGTGCCGGTGGAAAAAAGTGTGGATAATTTTAAGATCGAGACCACTATCGAAAAGGATGGCAAGGGATTTGATAAATATGAAGTTGAAGTAAACGCAAAAAACCGGCCGGCGGAAATCAGTGCGACAAGCGGGGTCGAGAAGGAAAAAGGGGGGATAACGTCGGGTAAAATGTTGATCATAATTTCGGCGGTCGTTTTATTGATGGCGCTTATTCTTAATTCCATGAAGAAAAAAACCGGCGCCGGTACGGTGTGTTTTATCATCCTTTTTTCGGCGGGGTTGTTGACGGCCGGAGGAGGAGTCCTGGCCGCTACGGAAGTGACCGGCGGTTGTTGCGACACAACCGTGATTTATAACCAACCGCATCCGGGCGTCATGTTGCAACCCGGGGGGCCGGTAGATTTCTCGACCCGTTTTCGGGTGACAAGTTGCGGCGACGGTTTGTTTTTCAATCGCGCGACTTACTACATCACCGAAGATAAAGATATCCCGATCGTCGATGCCAAAGGCCGCAATTACGACGACTGCACCGACACCGCGTGTACAGTGGGGGATTGTCTTTCATGTTTCGGGGCCAACAGTTCGACCTACGGTTGCGGGCATTATGTCTATGGCAACGTGGCTAAATATTTGGACACAACTCAGGGGTACAAGATTTTCAAATTGGGTTCGTCAAATTCCGCTGATGTCGGCGGGCATGGGGCAAGCGACTGGCCGCATTGGGTTGAGATGAACAAATCGTTTACAGTGCCGCAGAATATCGGGATTTACGGGCCGGTGCGGTTATATGTTGAATATATCGGTTCGCATTGGGACGGGCATTGGCATTGGAATGTCGCGTACCAGAAAGCGTATATTCGGGCGATACCGAGCGCGCAAGACCTGGAGTCGTCCCAACCGGATTATTGCACCATGAATCCGGCGGCATCATTCAAATGGTCATTTGCCAGCGATGATGTTTCGGCGTCGCAAGCGTCGTACCGCATCCAGATCGCCAAGAACCAAAGCTTTGCGAATTTGGTTTATGATTCCCAGGTTGTGAATACCGGTTCCGAATCGTATTCGATCCCGGTGGGAATCATAGATTACGACAAGACTTATTATTGGCGGCTGAAAGTGATCGATTCCTACGGTATGGAATCGGATTGGATCTTGGGCGGACCGTTTTCGACGCCGGTTCAGGCGGCTCCGCACCCGGTCATCAATTTCGCGCCCAAAACGCCAATCGTTTTGCAGCGGATGAGTTTTGACAGTGCCACGTCTTATTGTTACTCCGGTCCGAATAAGATCGCGTGCGGCGACGATTCGACAGTTGCTTATAGATGGGATTTCGGCAACGGCGACACTTCGACCCTGGCCGGCGACACTACGGTTTTTGAAAGCAAAGATGAATATACGGTCAAATTAAACATTACCAGTGGTTCTCTGACCTGCTCGACATCCAAGGTGATGAATGTTAACGAAACTTTGCCCACTTGGCAGGAGGTCGGGGACTGATCGGTTTTTAGCCCAAAAAGGCCCTTGCTGCGGTTTGCGGCAAGGGCCTTTTGCGTATCGGTCGGTCGGGGGTGGACTTTTATGGGTTCTTTGTTATAATAACTACGTTTTGATTTTTGCGGCCCCATCGTCTAACGGTCAGGACATCGCCCCTTCAAGGCGAAGACGCGGGTTCGATTCCCGCTGGGGCCACCAACGCTCCGCCATAAGCTTGTTTGCGGCCTGCAAAGAGCTTGGACGGCTATTTTAGAAAGGACGGCGTTACCGCCGTTTTTTCTTAGAAGACGAATATGCCTTTTGATTATCTTAACCTTTCCCGCGCCGGTGATTTTTCCAACGTCTGGATGCGGGGATTATACCGTTTCTTTGAAATGTTGCCGGGGATATTTTCTTGGGCGACTTTGGCGTTCGGGTTCGCGCTTTCTTGGTCGATGCCATTTGCGGTGGCAGTTTTTATCATCGCCTTCGACCTATATTGGCTGTTGCGGGTTTTGTATCTGGCGGTGCACCAAATCGCCAGCTATCAGATGATGAAGAAAAATATCGCGACCGATTGGACGGAAAAATTGCGGCGCCAAAAGTCGGATGAATGGGGGGATATCTATCACTTGGTGGTATTACCGTTTGCCAGCGAAGGCCGCGGCGTGGTAACGGCGACGCTCGATTCGCTGGTCAAGACCGATTATCCCAAGGAGAGAATTATCATATTGATGGCGATCGAGGATAATCCTGATGCCCGCGCGGTTTTGGCCGAAATTGAACCCGAATACCGTTCCCGATTTTTTGCTTTTTGGACATCGGTTCATCCCAAGGGAATCGAGGGGGAGTTGCAGGGCAAGGGCGCGAATGTCAATTGGGCCTTGGGGCAAGTAAAAGAAAAATATCTCCCCGGGCTTAAAGTGCCGCTGGAAAATATCGTGGTGTCGCTTTTTGATATAGATACCAAGCCTTACCGCCAGTATTTTTCCTGTTTGACCTGGCACTATCTGGATGTGCCCGACCGCTTGCATAAAAGCTACCAGCCGATTCCGGTATACAATAACAATATTTGGGAGGCACCGCTGGTAAGCCGCATAATTGCCACGTCATCGACGTTTTGGGAAATGATGCAACAGGAGCGGCCCGAGCAGTTGGTGACCTTCTCAAGTCATTCCATGCCCTTTAAAACACTTTTGGAAGTGGGTTACCCCCGAAACGTTGTCTCTGACGATTCACGAATATTTTGGCGGTCGTATTTTTATTATGGCGGCAAATATAAAGTAACTCCGATGTATTATCCGGTGTCGATGGACGCGGTTTTCGCGGAATCAACCTTTAAGACAATGGTCAATCAGTACAAGCAGCAGCGTCGCTGGTCGTGGGGGGTGGAGAACCTGCCTTATGTTTTTTTCAATCTTTTCATGAATCCGGCCAGCGCCAAGATAAAATTCAGCGAAAAGATTTTCCATATCGCGACGATGCTGGAAGGATTCTGGTCCTGGGCGACCGGTTCACTGCTGACTTTCGGTTTGGCGTTGTTGCCGGGATTGTTCGGCGGCCAGAATTTTAAAAACACACTTCTTTCTTATAATTTGCCGCTGCTCACCTCAACCATTATGACCGCCGCCATGATCGGCATGGTGGTTTCGGCCATCATCAGCTTGCTGCTTTTGCCGCCGCGGCCCAAGGGTTATGGCAAATGGCGGCATGCGTCAATGTTGTTGCAATGGCTGTTTCTGCCGGTGACGCTCATATTTTTCGGGTCATTGCCGGCATTGGAATCGCAAACCCGCCTGATTATCAACAAGCCTCTCGGTTTCTGGGTCACGGACAAAATTAGAAAAGAAAACAAATAAAAAACCGGCGCATAAGTCGTTTTTTTATTTGTAATTTTAATTTTTCCAATCGAAACAAAATTGCGGAAGGGTGTTTTGTGGTATAGTAAATATATAATTTAATCTAATAAATGAAATCACTTTTCCCGAAATTTTTCGCAGTTGGTGCCAGTGCGATCACGGTATCTTTTGCGCTGAGTTTTGTGATTTTGGCGTGGAGCGAGCCAAGCCAGCTGCCGCCAAACAGCAACGTTTCGCCGCCGCTAAATACCGGTCCGTTGGTACAAAGTAAAGCAGGGAATTTAAGTATAGGGTCCGGATCGCCTTATTGGATTACAAAAAAGGGTGATAGTTTTACGTTAAAAAATAATGCCGGGAATATAAAATTTATCTTAGGTCAAGATGGCAATGTCGGTGTCGGTGCGGTTGCGCCAGGCCAAAAGCTTACGGTTGACGGTTCGTTCGGCATTCTCGAAGGCGGCGTCACTCCGACTTATCACACGGTTTTCCAAGGTGGGAATCAAAGCGCGAATTTAACATACACTTTGCCGGCAAATTATCCCGGGGCAAATGGTTACATGTTGACATCGACTACCGGCGGGATCATGAGTTGGGTTGCTGCCGGGGGTTCCAAATGGACGACATTGGGGAAAAATATTTATTACAATACCGGTAATGTTGGGGTTGGAACCGCCGCCCCGGCTCCATATTGGGCGGCCGCGAAAGCGTTAGTTGTTTCCGATCCCGTCAATAACGCGGCGCTTGAGGTTTGGGGTAACAATGGCGCAAAATCAGTTTTTCATTCTGTGAACGGCAATACTTATCTCGGTAATTACGCTAAGGGCACCGGGAGCGGGAATCTATATCTTGGAGCGGGCAATTTTTCGTGGGCTATTTCATTGTTGGGGAGCAACGGTTATGCCGGCATAGGGACGGCGACTCCCGGAGCGAGACTTGAGGTGGCGGGTCAAATAAAGATCACCGGTGGCACGCCCGGTGCCGGAAAAGTACTGACTAGCGATGCCTCCGGACTGGCGACTTGGGCGGTTCCCGCGGAGTCGGGCGGATGGACGACATTGGGGAAAAATATTTATGCCAGCAATTCCGGCAATATCGGGGTCGGTACGGCAAACCCGGCGTATAAACTGGATTTGAGATCGGGATCAGTGGTTAGCTCTTTCCATTTATCGCCATCGGGCGATGATGGATTGTATTTTACATCCGGTGGGGCCGCGAATGGTGTTTTAGCCGCGGGCGCAAGTTATGCCGGGGGATATCCTCTTGGTCAAGAAAAACTAAGAGCGAAGCATGCGGAGTCTTGGTCGGTCGGTGGCGATGAAGGATGGATGGCGCTTTTTGTGGACTCCGGCCTTACTGTCGGGACTGATTTTAAGCCAACTCCAAGATTGTCGCTTTGGTCAAATGGCGATATTAATTTTGGCGGTACGAACGCCGTGGATGCGCCAGCAATAAAAATGCAAAAAGGCATTATTAAAGGGCAGTATAGTTCTGGGTCCGGGGATGTCCTTTGGGTGGGCAATGATTCGAAATTAGTCGATATCAATATTGCCAACACCGCGGGAATATACGGCTTGCAGGATTCTACTACCGGATCAATAAAACTGGGAAGCAATGGAGGTACGATTACAGGATACAACGGCAATATTGGTATCGGAACGGCGAATCCTGCAGTTAAATTGCAGGTGATTGGAACGGCATCAATAACCGGTGACATTGGAATAACCGGGCAGTCCACTCTTGTGGGGAATAGCTATGTGGGTGGCGATATAAAGGCGCCGAATAATTCCCATGGCAGTTGTTATTGGACGGGCTGGCAGCAGAAATATAACCTTCAGACTACTTTTATCTGTTCGAACGGATATTATATGGCGGGCACGGATTTTAACCACAATAGCGGTGAAAATTATACTTATCAGGAGTACGTCAGGATATATTGTTGCCAATTATAATTTGAACGGATTTAAAAATCAGCCTTTAGCGGCTGGTTTTTTAATCCACATTATTCCAGGTGCGCTCTCTCGCGGAAGTGTTTGATGCGGGATGCTAGTTGCGGATGGCGCGAAAGGTCCGGGTCGTGCTGCAAAATTCCCTTGGCGGCGTTGCGCGATTTTTCCACGAGGAACACGTCGGCAAGCGAGGCCATGGCCAGGTCGGGCGCGCCCCATTGCTGGGAACCGAACACTTCGCCCGGGCCGCGGATTTCCAAATCCTTTTCCGCCAGCTCGAAGCCGCTGTTGAATTTTAACATCGCGCTTAGCCGTCGGGTAGGGTAGTCGGAAAACATCAGACAGTATGACTGGTGTTCGCCGCGGCCCACGCGGCCGCGGAACTGGTGTAATTGTGCCAGGCCGAATTTATGCGATCCTTCGATGGCCATGATGGTGGCGTTAGGGATGTCGATGCCCACCTCGATCACCGAAGTGGAAACCAAAACATCGACAACACCCGCTTTCATTTTCGCCATCACCTCGTTTTTTTCTTCGGCCTTCATCTTGCCGTGCATCATGCCCACGCGCAACTCGGGAAAGATTTCCTTTGATAATTTTTCGTATTCTTCTTTCACGGCTTTGACCGCGTCGGCGCCCGAGTAATCGGCCTTCGGGTCGAACAATATGCCGTCGCGTTTTTTTCCTTCTCCGCCCTCGTCAGGATCGATGCGCGGGCAGATCACGAACGCCTGCCGCCCGGAATTTACTTCCTTGCGGATCAATTCGTAGGCCCCGGCTCTTCCGTCGGGCAAAATTATTTTTGTCTGGATCGTTTTTCGGCCGCGGGGCATCTGGTCAATCAGCGCCAGGTCCAGGTCGCCGTAAACCGTGAGCGCCAGGGTGCGGGGGATGGGGGTGGCGGTCATCGATAGCAGATGCGGTACCAGTGATTTTTTCGAGCTAGCCTTGCTGTTTTTGGCCAAAGACGCTCGCTGGTCGATGCCGAAACGATGTTGTTCGTCCAACACTACCAGCCCTAATTTCTTGAATTCCACGCCTTTTTGGATCATGGCATTGGTGCCAACCAGGATTTGGGTTTCGCCGTTTTTTATCTGGCCGATGACCGCGGCTTTTGATGAGTCGCCGTAGGTCGAAAGGCGGCAATGCTTGGCGCAAAGCAAGCCGATCTCAATGTTGAAGGGTGCCAGTAATTTTGTGAATTCCGCGTAGTGTTGCTGGGCCAGGATTTCGGTGGGAACCATGATCGCGGTTTGCAGGCCGGATTTGGCGGCGGCCAGCGCGGCGATCATTGCTACGATGGTTTTGCCCGAACCCACGTCGCCCTGCAGGAGGCGGTTCATCGGCCGCGGTTTTTCCATATCCTGCAATATTTGGTAGGCGGTTTTGCGCTGGGCGTCGGTGAGGGTGAAGGGCAGGGTTTTTACGAATTCCTGGATGAGGCTGGCGTCAAACGGCACTGCCGCGGCCTTCTCGCCGTTGAGTCGTACCCGTTCGCGCAGCACCGCCAGCTGGATGAAAAATAATTCTTCGAACGCGAAACGCTTGCGCGCCGCCGCCGCGAATTCTTCGGATTCGGGAAAGTGGATTTGTTTTATGGCGTCGCGCCAGGCCATGAATTCACTCGCGTCCAAAATGGTTTTCGGCAGGGGGTCGGGCATTGCCGAATAGCCGGCGAGCAGCGGTTTTATAATATAACGCAGCCAGCGGCTGGTAAGGCCCGCGGTTTCCGGATAAACCGGTACCAGGCGGCCGGTGTGGGTGTGGTCTTCTTCGCGCTCGTAGCTTTCGCGGATCTTTTCGTGCATCGGATTGGAAAGGTACCGGCCGTTTTTTTTCTCGATCAGTTTTCCGGCCAGGCATACCACGGTGCCTTTTTTTAGCGCGCCGGCAAGATACGGCTGGTTGAACCATACCGCTTTTACCGAACCGGTGGGGTCGCTTACGACCGCTTCGACCAGGGTCATGTGGCGCTTGAAAATGCGGATAAGCTTGATGCTTTCCACGGTTCCCTGGACGCAGGCGGTCTTATCAACCTCAAGAAGGGCGATATCGGTGCGTGCCGAAAAATCCTGGTAACGGGCCGGGAAATGGTAAAGCAGGTCGCGCATCGTTAAAATTCCCAAATTTTTCAGGCGGGTTTTATAGGCGGGGCTTATTCGCGTGAATTTTTCAATGGAAGTGTCAAAATCCATAATAAGAAGCGCAAAGTTTAAAGCGCAAAGCGTAAAATAAATGTTAGCGTATCCTTATTTTACACTTTTATCTTTGCGTTTTGAACTTCTAGATATGCTACAATAAATAATATAAAAATTAAAATTTTAATCACCATTATATGACGACAAATACGCAGGATCCGAGCTCGTCGTTTGCGGTAGTAATCGCGATAGTCATTTCGGCGGTCGTATTTTCTTTTCCAGCGGTGCAGCTTTGGAGTTGGTTCGGACTGTTCGTGGTTTTTATGCTGATGGGTTTTTTTATCCTGCTGGCCGGGTTGCGGGTGGTGGATCAGTTTGAGCGGGCGATTGTGCTGACCCTTGGGCAGTATTCGGGGACGCGCACCCCCGGGCTTACCTGGATTCTGGTGGGATTTCAAAAGATGGTGAAAGTCGATATGCGCATTACCACCACCGATATTCCGTCGCAGGAAGTGATCACCAAAGACAACGTGCCGGTGGGAATTAACGCGGTGGTCTATTTCCAGGTGGAATCGGCCGAGAAGGCGATTTTGAATATCCAAGACTATACGCTGGCGGTTTCGCAATATGCCCAGGCGGCGCTGCGCGATGTGATCGGCGGCATCGAACTTGACCCGTTGCTGTCGGAGCGCGAAAAGATTTCCGATGCGATCAAGCTGATCGTGGACCAGGCGACCAACAGCTGGGGTATCAATGTTACCGATATCAAGATCCAGGATATCGAATTGCCGGCGGATATGAAGCGGGTAATGGCCAAGCAGGCCGAGTCCGAGCGCGAGCGCCGCGCCATTATCATCCGTGCGGAAGGCGAATTCCAGGCATCGGCGCGTTTGGCCGAGGCGGCCAAAATGTTGAGTGACACCCCTGGCGGACTTTCGATGCGCACTCTGCAGACGATCGAAAAACTAAATCCCGATCCGTCGAAGACCGTGATCTTTGCCTTGCCGGTAGAAATCATGGAAGGTTTCCGGAAATTAACGGGCGGGAAGTAGGTCTGGTATTGTGCTATTGGGACCCGGTTAATACCGGGTCTTTTTAATTAAAAAACAATGCCGTTTTTGGTATGATGTCCCGGATACGGAGGCAATGGCATTGGGCAAAAGAGTCGTCTTTACTCCTTGTTACTGGTCTTCGATCAGCAAGGAACTGGTATGGAAAAACGGCAAGGAATACCCGGTATTCGCAATGATCGAGGCGGCAATCAAGGATTAAAGCCGTCTTGATTATAGTGTGGAAGTGGCAATTGATTTTGACGATGGCCCGGCGGATCTTTCAAAACAGGTGAGCGCGGGAATGATGCCGGGGCTGGGTCCACTGGCGTATGAGCTTGGGTTGAGGGAGCAATATTTCTTGCCGTAAACGAATAGCTTTGCGGTTTTTTGTTAACAACCGCGGCGGGCAATGGTAAAATAATCGATAGTAAAAATACACGGAATATGGAATACGAAAATAACGATATTGAGATCGGGCCGGCCCGGCCCGGAGATGAAAGGGGGATTGCCGCCGTACACAAAGAAACTTGGATAAAAACCTATCCCAATCCTGCCGCGGGATTTTCTAAAAGCGACGTTTTGTCGATGGCGAAAGATTTCGACAGTCCGGAAAGCATTGAATCGTGGAAAGATAAAATTTTTACCAACGGGGAAAATCAAAATTATGTTTGCGCGGCCCGGGACCGGGACAAGGTCGTAGCTTTTTGTTGTGCCAAAAAATTTGAAAATTATAATCAGCTTTCGGCGATATATATTTTGCCGCAATACCAGGGACGGGGGATAGGGAAGCGCCTGTTTGCGAATGTGCGTGGCTGGCTTGGCCGGGAGAAAAAAATCATCGTCACTCCGGTGGCATACAATCTGCCGGCGATCGGGTTTTATGAAAAGATGGGGTTTGCCGTAATCAAAGGAAAGAGTTCGGCAAAAAAAATGCCCGGCGGCAGGACGATGCCGCTGATCGAAATGGAATTGATGCTGTCGGCGATTTAAACACCATTATAATAAGACAGACGGTTTTGACAGAATCCGCCAAATCGGTTAATTAGTGCAACAGGGTGGCCAAATGAACCGGAAATTCAATTATAAGGTGGGGGACTGGAAGGCTCTATATATCGAGTTGATGCTTCTTGGATTGGGAATGTCGGGTAAAACCTGCCCGATATCTTTGATCATCGATTTGGCGATCGACGGCAAGGGATATGGCGATTTCGATAAAAGGATTACAATCCAGTTTTTCGACGATGACCAGGCAAAAATTGTCAAAAGGGTTTTTCGGGAAAGGATTGTCGGACCGCGGAAACATAACAGGCCGCGCAAACCAGCGTGAGCCCTTCTTTTTTTAATTAGGTTGGTGTCGGGCTATAATTAAATTATCGATCAAATCACGCAAAAATATTTTTTAAAAAATATGGATGTTATTGAATTCCGAAAAAAAATCCCGTTGCCAAGCTGTTTGTCGGGGGGAAATCGTATTCGATTGAGGAAGTGGTAAAATTCCGGCTCGGCGACGGAAGTTTTTACATTAAGTGTTTCCTTGCTGGGGGATATGTGATCGCCGATGACGCAAACGAAAATTATTTTATGCTGGTTCGGGAAGTTGAAACGCTTTTCCAGCCGCCGTTTGGGAAAGCCCTTGAATTCGATGGTAAACAATTTGAATTCGTTTTCGAGGCTCGCGCGGCAGCCGAGGAGGTTTGGGGCCGGGAGATTTTTAAAAAAGGGGACGCGGAAATTTTCTGGGATTATAAAGCTAGCGATGGAAGTTACCTGAGTTTGGGCATGGACGAGAAAACCCAGAAGCGCGCGGATTTTTACGGCAAAATCGTGGCCGCCGATGAGGTAAAATTATCATAACCGATGTTAATTGGAAAGAAGATGTCTTATGCGTCTAGCTCAAGATATTAGCGGGTGTTAAATCACTCGCTAATATTTTATGCGTCTAGCTCAAGACATCTTCCGATGTTAATTGGAAAGAAGATGTTTTATAATGTAGTAACGGTGTAGCGCCGATAATCAAACCAATCCATGTTTGAAACAATAATTTTTCTCCTGTTCCTTTTTGTTTTCTTTTATGCCAAAAACCGGACCGATCAGCTAAGGGACGAAGTGGCGGTGTTGAAAGCCAGGATTGGCGGATCGAACGCAATTACCGCGGAAAGCGGGCAACCGCAAATTTCAGACGATGCCAATAAAGTTGACATCGATATCGACCGGGTGATATTGCAAACGCCGCGGACGGCGCAAATTGCCGAGTCGGCTTGGGTTAATGTCGAACCGGCCGCGCCTGCCGAAAAAGAAAAGTCCGACGACGGCGACTTGGAATTCAAGGTGGGCGGGAAAATGTTTACCGCCGTGGGGGTGGTGGCGGTGATCTTTGCCATCGGTTTTTTCCTGCGTTACGCTTTTGAAAACGATTTGATCAATGAATACGCGCGTGTGGCCATGGGTGTTTTTGCCGGCCTCATTCTTTTGGGGGCGGGCGAGTTTACCCGCAAGCGTTTTCCGGGATACGGCCAGATGCTGACCGGCGGGGGATTGGGTGTCTTGTATTTGTCGTTTTACGCGGCATTCAGTTTTTACGGTTTGATCGCGCAGCCGGCGGCGTTTTTCATGATGATTTTGGTGACGGCTGCGGGGATCGCATTGTCGCTGCGGCAGAATTCCATGGCGTTGGCAATGTTTTCCCAGGTGGGCGGATTTTTGACACCCTTGCTGATCGATAGTGGGAGCGGCAATCCGCACGTACTTTTCCTTTATGTGGCGTTGTTGGTTCTGGCGGTATTTTTGCTTGCTTTTTATAAATTGTGGCCGCCGCTTTCTTTGGTGAGTTTTGCGGGTACGGCAATAACTTTCCTTTATTGGCATTCCCATTTTTATGATTCGGTGCAATTTACGGCCGCCCAGGGGTATCTGAGTTTGTTTTTTGTCATATTCCTTTGCATTCCCTTTATCCAATATTTTATTAAAAAATCCCCGGAAAATTCCTGGGACCTTTCGCTGGTCGTGGCTAACCCGTTCTTTTATTTTGCGATGAGTTACGCGATCATCGATCCGGTATATCCGGATCTGATGGGGTGGTTTACGATAGTTTTGGGTGCTCTTTATTGTTCCCTGGCCGCGGCCGTGGGTGGCGAAAACAACCGCGCGTCGCTTTTCCGGCATTTCCTGATGACGGCGGGCTTTATATTGCTGGCGATCGCGGTTCCGATCCAGTTTGACGGCCGGTGGATCGCGGTGGCGTGGACGGCCGAGGCGCTGGCATTTATTGCGACGGGATTCCGACTGAAATTTACGATTTACCGGGTATTAGGCAACTTCCTGATGTTTTTGACGCTAATGCGGATCTTGATCTTCGATAGCGGCCTGCCCAGTGCGACGCCGCTGTTTAATGTCCGTTTGCTGACGTATATGATGTTTATGGCCGCCGCCGCGGCGGCGGCCTATGTCTACCGCAAGAAGAAAAATGAGATTGGCGAGGATGAGCGGCCGCTGTTTTCACTTTTGGCTTTGGAGGCGGCATTCGCGGGACTAGTCGGGCCGACACTTGAGATTAATGATTTTCCAAAATATTTTGGTAGTCAATGGTATCCGGTATTCTGGACCGCGGGCGGCCTGGCCGCGGGATTGCTTTCGTTCCGCTTGCGGGGAGTTACCTTGCGGTGTGTCACTTACCTGACATTCGCGGTTTCGTTTTTCCGGCTGATATTTTTTGAAAGTGTTTTGACGCTTGCGCGGGGGGCGCAATATATCCCGATATTCAACAAACGGGTGTTCGGGTTTCTGGCTTCGGCGGCGATAATAAGATATTTCTTAGCGCTTTTGCGCAAGAACAAGGATCGGGTTTTCGCGGAAGAATTCAAATTGTTCCAGCCGGTGCTGTTCATCGCTTTCCATTTGTTGATGTTGTGGGTGGTGAGCGCCGAGATCGTCACCTGGTGCGACCGGCAGGCGATCGATGCTGTAAGGGGATCCGGGATCGATTACGATAATCTTAAAAACGTTTTGTTGTCGGTGGCGTGGACTTTATACAGCGTGATCTTGCTTGTTATTGGTATCGTCAAGAAGGCCACTTATGAGCGTTTTGCCGCCTTGTCGCTGTTCACCCTGGTGATCATTAAAGTTTTCCTGATCGATACCGCCGACTTGGGTGATCTTTACCGGTTCTTCTCGTTCGTTACTTTGGGCGGTATTTTGCTCTTGGCCGGTTATCTTTACTATCGTTACCGGGACCGCATCCAAAAATTTGTCAAAGGCGAATGATGGTTCCGGGTAATCGCGGATTTTTTGAGGCAGGCCGTAAGGCTTGCCTTCTTGGTAAAATATCGTAACGTAATCTCATGAAATTGTTTTTGACATCGGCTGGGATTGTTCCCGAAGTGACAAAAGATTTTATTGAATTGCTAAATAAAGACCCGAAATCCGCTCGACTGGTTTTCGTTCCAAATGCCGCCGATCATGAGCCCGACAAATTGTATGTGGAGGAAGATAAGAAAAGGCTTGCAAGTTTGGGGTTTGATTTTAAGACGGTTGATTTGAAGAATGAAAATCAAATCTCGTTGGATGAAAAATTTAACAATGCCGATATTGTTTTTGTCGAAGGCGGCAATACTTTTTATCTTTTGGATTTGGTTAAAAAAAGCGGGTTTGATAAATCGGTCAAAAAATTCCTGGAAAGGGGAGGGGTCTATGTTGGGGTGAGTGCGGGTTCGATCATTGCCGGGCCAAACATCGAGCCGGCCGGTTGGAAATACGCGGACAAAAATATTGTCGGTTTAAACGATTTGGCCGCGATGGGGTTGGTCTCGTTTGCGATTGCCCCGCATATCGACAACTCGAATATTGAGGAGGTAAAGAGGGAGGCCGCGAAAGTTTGTTATCCGGTGATTGCGCTGGCTGACGAGCAGGCGGTTTTGGTTGACGGTAATAGGGTAGAGATTATCGGCGGCGGTGATAAAATAGTTTTTAAACGCCCGTTAAAATCGTATTTTCCTCAAATAATCAAAGAAATCGGTTTTGATTTCGATTGGGATGAAAAAAAGGTTTGGAAATTCGTTTTGCCAGTTATCGAGATGGATATAAACGAATTAATCTGGCATTTTGAGGTGCCTTTTTATTCCGGTGACGGAAATAAATATTACGTTAAGCCGCGAGAAGTGATTGATAATCCCGTTGATCACAAAAATGAATACGAGAAGATGAAGGGCGCCGATCTTCGTTATCCGCTTGACTTGATGGAGAATAAAGGCCGATTGCTGCTTCTTGACGGGCTACATCGTTTAATGAAAGCATATATCCAAGGAGAAAAAACAGTGAAGGTGAGAATAGTACCCCGGGGAAGGATCCCGGAAATTTTATAATAAACTAAAATCATGGAACGACATTTTTCTTTCAAGATAAAACTTGCCAATGATCTGCTGAGCGCCAAAAGCGTTTTTGACAAAGGGGCGATCGGTGATATCGATGGCCGGTCTTATTTCGTTAATGCGTTTTGGTTTGACCGCGACCTGTACGTTAAGTACATCGAGGTGACTATGGCCGGACCGGAACCCGAAAGTGTTTTTGTGGCCCCGGCGGCGGCGTTCATTTCCAATGGGGTGCTGACTTTGCCGCGGTCGGGGAATTTTGTGAAGGCCAACCCGGCCGCCGATGGCCAGATTGGATCCAGGCTTTCGGAAAAGCTGGCCTGGATTTCGGGAAAGGGGATCGAGAATGAGGCCCGGGGGCGCGTTGGTGATGATGACTTTATCGTTCGTGATTTTTTAATCGATACGCATCTCTGGAAGATCGCGGCTACCGGGCGCGGTAATTGGGCGGCCGGCCAGACCACCAAAATTTCCAAGCTTGTTGATTTTGACAAAAACAATTCCTACCAATTTGCGGCGTGACGTTTTGGTGTAAAATGATCGAAAGAGCCTAAATTTATGAATGCCATTATAATACACGGAACATGCGACAAGGAGGAATATTTTAGTGACAAATATCCTTCCTTGTCGAATAGCCATTGGTTTCCCTGGCTCCAAAAACAGCTTTTGATGAAAGGAATTTTTACCCAAACTCCGGAAATGCCGGAAGCCTATATTTCCGATTATGAAAAATGGGAGAAGGAATTCGAAAGATTTGAAACAAATGATGATACGGTTTTAATCGGCCACAGTTGCGGGGCGGGATTTCTGGTCCGCTGGTTGAGCGAAAATAAAGTAAATTTTTCGAAATTGGTACTGGTTGCGCCTTGGCTTGACCCCGAGCGGGAAAAAACGGATAATTTTTTCGATTTCCAGATAGACGGAAAAATATCAGAGAGGGCGTGTGTGCATGTATTTTTATCCGAAGATGACGATGCGGCAATTTTAAAATCCGCGGGAATGGTTATAGGCAGTATGCCCGGCGTTAAAGTCCATAAGTTTAGTGGGAAAGGGCATTTTACTTTTGAAGATATGAAAACGCATGTGTTTCCGGAGCTTTTGGAAATAATTTTATCAAACAATTAACCAATAAATTTTTATCCAGAGGTAGACCCCGGGCTTGCCCGGGGAACCGATGGATGAGGATTCCAAAGGAAACATCCTTTGGTCGACGCCCGGGGTTCGTACCCCGGGAGGCGAAAATCCTGTAAAATATAAATTCAATGAAAAAAATAGTAAAATTGATCGAGTTTCGGAATCGGATCGACGAGGTTTTGCGAGGAGTCGTGACGATCCCGGAGCACTCGGCCGGGAAAGGGGTTATTTTTTTGCAGGGACTGGAGCGCAACGCAACCGTAGAAAAGAAGTTTCGGCGGCTAGCCGACGCGCTCGCCGAAAAAAAAGTCCCGTCGCTGCGGTTTGACGCTTCCGGGTGCGGATTGTCGGAGGGCGATTTTTCCCGCATGACTTTGGAAAAAAGGGGGGAGGAGCTGCTGGCGGCGCTGGACGCCTTTAAAAAAGAAATTCGCGCCAACAAAGTGAGTTTTGTTGGCCATAGTTTGGGCATGTGCCCGATTGCCCCGCTTTTGGAAAAACTGGAACCAGTGATCGACAAAATGGTTTTTATCGCTCCGGCATTGAACCAAAAAGAACTCTTGCGATATTACTATGCCCAGGACAAAATGGCCGCCGATCCGGCGGTGGAGATCACCTGGGATAATTACCGGCAATATATCGACGAAGACAATTTCCTTTCCCATTGCCGTTCCGGGAAAATGCTTAAAGAAAACCTTCTTCGGCCGCCGTATTTTCTGGAAGCAAAAAATCTTGATTATTCGGGTTCTTTCGAGGCGATGAAAAACAACATATTGCATGTTCACGGCGACAGCGATAAAAGGGTTCCCCTGCAAAGCCTGAATGCCGAATTCCCGCACCGGATAATCGTGGCCGGCGGCGACCATGACCTGGAACATCCCGAAATGTGGGACCAGTGGTTTCCGCACGCGGTGGATTTCCTGGCCTGGTCTTAGGACAGGATTAATCTTTAGTTTATCCAGAGGTAGACCTGGGATTGCCCGGGGAACCGATGGGCGAGGGGCGGAATTCCTTTAGAAAATATAAATTCGATGGCGTTAAAACACTGGAAAACATTATCGACCCGGACCGCAGCCAAAAATAATTGGTGGGAATACCGTATCGATGAATTCGAACTGCCTTCCGGGAAAAGAGGGGAGTATAATTATGTCCATTCTGGCGGCAACGTGGCGATCATCCCGTTTTTTGAGGAGAGCGGGAAATTTTTGCTGCAAAAACAGTACCGCTACCTTTTTAAGAAAGAAAGCCTAGAATTCCCGGCGGGCTGGGTGCCGCTTGGCGGCGACCCGGAAAAAATGGCGCATAACGAATTGATCGAAGAAACCGGCTACGATGGTGATTTGACCCCAGTGGGAAAGTTTAAGCCGGCTTATGGCCTTTTTGACGGCGAATATTTTGTGTTTGTCGCAAAAAACCTGCGCCGGTCCGACGCGAGAAAAAAAGAAGATACCGAAGAATTTGAGAAATATTTGCTGACCGCCGCCGAGGTTGACGAAAAGGTATTCGGTGGCCAGATCGACGAAAGCAACATGGTGGCCGCGTGGGTATTCGCGAAGAGATATTTAGGATTATAAATTAAAAATCATGGCGGACGAATTGATCGATATTTGCGATGAAGATAATAATGTTATCGGGACGGCGATGAAATACAAGGCCTTGGCCGAGGGGCTATGGCACCGGGCGGCGCGGGTTCTGATCTACAATCCGAAAGGGGAGGTATTTTTGCAGTTGCGCTCCGAAAGTAAAGAGTTACATCCCGGTTGCTGGGATGTCGGGGTTGCCGGCCATATTGGCGCGGGCGAACATTATATTGATGCCGCCCTGCGGGAAGCCGCCGAAGAATCGGGGCTGGATATCGATAAAGAAGACCTTGAACTGGCGATGGTGGAAAAAGCCGAGGGGGTATTCGGAAATTTTCACGAAAAGATCTTTGCCTATACTTATTTTGCGCGTTTTAACGGTGATGAAAGGTTGATCAGGATACAACAAGAGGAAGTGCAGACATACCGGTTTGTCGATGTGCGCGACTTGGAGTTGGAGAGAAAGAAAAACCCGGAAAAGTTCAGTCCCCACAGCGACCGGTATTGGGACGAAGTGATAAACGGCATTAAAAAAAGATTCGGCCATATATAAAAGGCACCATCAAGTAGTGCCTACGCTTTTCGCCGCGGCGGGATCCAATGCAACGGATTTTCCCGGGAAGCGATGAGCATCATTTGGGTATCCGGGTTGGTCCTTTTATCATCGACAATACAAAGAGCTGGGGGTCGTTGGGTCCAAATCTGTCGAACATGTAAATCTCCTTTCGTAAGAATATAACAAAAATAAATTATAAATCAATGAAAATACTTATTGTGTTTTATTCATTGACCGGAAATACTAAAAAACTGGCCATGGCCATCGCGGCAGCCGCGGGAGGGGATTTGCTGGAAATTAAAACCAAAAAAGAGATTCCGGGCAACGGGTTTGCAAAATATTGGGCGGCCGGTTTGCAAATCATAAAAAGGGGGCTGCCGGAATTATTGCCGGCCGATAAGAATCCGGGAAACTACGATCTGATTTTTTTGGGCACACCAGTCTGGGCGGCGACGCTCGCGCCTGCGGTTCACTCGTTTTTGTTGGGGTCGAAATTGAAAAATAAAAAGATCGCGTTGTTCTGTGCTCATGGCGGGGATAACCCGGGCAAGGCATTTGAAGAATTGAGAAAAGGATTGACCGGCAACGAGATTGTCGGCCAACTCGATTTTAAAATGGATATGATACCGAGCCAACAGCTTTCCGCTAATTTGAAACGCGCCGCGGACTGGGCGCGCAAAATCGCGGGTAAATAAAAAGTTGGCCTTGGCCAACATGATTTTAGAACTTTATCCCTGTGAGGGTTTCAATAATATCCGCCCAAATACTTTCTTTTTTGATCATAATCGGTCCTTCTATGATAACTCCGTTGATGTACAGCGGTATCATTTTGGGAAGCGAAGAATACAGTCCCTCGTCCATGAAAATACTGTTGGCTAAATGAGCTACTGCATCGAACGGCAAATCAAGAAGTTTTGGTAGGTCGCGCGGGATTTGTTCCGGCCACTTGCCGTTTTTGTAACTTTCGATTGCAATAAACAGCATTATCCCGATCAATTTGATCCGGTCAGTTTCGTTTTTTTCAAACATTGTCTTGCTCCAATCGGTTGCTGAATTCAAAGTCGAATTCATGGGCGACGTTCCGAAGCAGGCTTTTTAATTGGCCTCGCAATGACGCTTTGCTTATGGAACGATCGAGTATCGTCATCCTTTCGGGCATCATTTCCCAAATGTTCATATCCGAGTACAGTCTTTTTCCGGTATTGAACATATCCGAGGTGTACATTCTGCAGATGCCTCGGAAAGTTTTCAGTTCCGGCAGATAGCGCGGCAAATCTTTGTCGGGGAGATGGTCGGCGATTTTAAAGAGCTCGACCATAATTTTCATTATTAACCCCGCAAGCGCAAGCCGGGAATCTCTTCGTTGGTCGCTTTCTTCCAAGTTGGTCACCTCCCAATTATATTCCCTTAATTTGCAATTTTGTCAAGATTCAATAAAGAGAGATTTTTTGCTAAGGTGGAGGATAACTAAATTTAATGAATACATTTGAAATCCGGCAAAAATATCTTGAATACTTCAAAAAACAGGGGCATGCGGTCGTGCCTTCCTGCGGGTTGGTGCCCGACAACGATCCCAGTACTCTATTTACGAGCGCGGGTATGCAGCAAATGATCCCGTATCTTTCGGGCATTAACCATCCGTTGGGGAGCCGTATCGCCAATTCGCAAAAATGCCTGCGCACGCAGGATATCGAGGAGGTGGGGGACAACCGCCACATGACTTTTTTTGAAATGCTGGGAAACTGGTCACTTAATGATTTTTTTAAAAAAGAACAGATCGCGTGGATGTTTGGATTCCTGACCAAGGAAGTTGGCCTGGACCCCAAAAACATTTACGTGACCGCGTTTGGGGGATCACCCGAATGCGGGATTCCCCGTGACACCGAAACCGCCCAAATCTGGAAAGAAATTTTTGCGGCGGCGGGCGTTGCTGCCATCGATGTTGATGGCGGCAAGGGCGAGATGAAGGAGGGTGAGCGGATATTTTATTATGATGAGTCAAAGAATTGGTGGTCGCGGTCGGGAAAACCGGCGACGATGCCCGAAGGGGAGCTGGGCGGCCCGGATTCGGAAATGTTTTGGGATTTTGGCGCCGGCCTTTTGTTGCACGAAAAATCCCAATGGGCCAATGAGCCGTGCCACGTAAATTGCGATTGCGGCCGGTTCTTGGAGATCGGCAATAATGTTTTCATGGAATATATCAAACGCAACGGCCGGGTGGAAAAGATGGCGCGCCGCAATGTTGACTTTGGCGGGGGATTGGAGCGGATCGCGGCGGCCAGCATTAACAACCCCGATGCTTTCCGGGTGGATTTGTTTGTTCCGATCATTGGGGGGATTGAGTGGTTGTCGGGAAAAAAATATGGCGCCGATGTCAAAACCACGACGGCGATGCGCGTGATCGCCGACCATATCCGTTCGGCGGTATTTTTGGTCGCCGACGGCGTGCTTCCGTCCAACAAGGCCCAGGGATATTTTACCCGGCGTTTGGTGCGGCGCGCGGTGGCCAAGGGCCAGGAGCTGGGAATCGAAAATAATTTCCTGGCCGGCGTTGCGCGCGCGGTGGCCGCGGCTTACGGCCCGGCCTACCAATTGCCGCTGGAAATTGTTCAGCTTGAACTGGAAAAAGAAGAGACAAAATTCCGCAAAACCATCAAGGAGGGATTAAAGGAGTTTAAAAAAATGGTCGGGGAGAGCGGCCGCCGGATTTCCGGCAAGCAGCTGTTTGACCTTTACCAGAGTTTTGGGTTCCCGTTGGAGTTGAGCCTTGAGATCGCCAAAGACTCCGGTATCGGTATTGAGCCGGAGGCGGAAAATGAATTTCATAAAGATTTAAAGGATCATCAGGATCTTTCCCGGACTGCCAGTGCCGGAATGTTTAAAGGCGGGTTGGCCGATTCGGGCGAGCAGACCACTAAATTGCATACCGCGGCCCATTTGATGCTGGCGGCGTTGCGGCGGGTTTTGGGCGACCAGGTGCTGCAGAAAGGTTCCAACATCACCGCCGAGCGGCTGCGTTTTGATTTTTCCTATCCGCAAAAAATGACTTCCGAGGAAATCAAGCAGGTCGAGGATCTGGTAAACGGGCAGATCCAAAAAAATATTGCGGTAGAAAAATCCGAAATGAGCCTTGATGAAGCGCGGGACTGCGGAGCCATGGGGGTGTTTGGCGCCAAATACGGGGAGCGGGTAACGGTTTATACCATTGGCGATTTTTCCAAAGAGATCTGCGGCGGGCCGCACGTGGACAACACCGGCCGGCTCGGTAATTTTAAGATCGCCAAAGAAGAATCCTCGTCGTCGGGCGTGCGCCGCATCAAGGCGGTATTGGAATAGTGATAATTTTCCACAGGTGGCATTGCGCGGATTATAAATGCTGTTAAAATAAGAATAAGCGTTTCTAAATTTATAATCTAACAGCAAACATGGATAAAAAAACAACGTATTATGTTCTCGGGGCGGTAATCCTGGTCGTGGTGATTGGAATCGTGATTGCGATGCAGGGGGGCAAACCGGTTGAAAAACCGATCGTGACCGAAAAGCCGGTGGTGGAAACAAAAACAGAGAATGAAGTCGCCCGCGCGGTGGGAAAGGATCTGCAATTAGCCGAAGGCGAAATACCTTTGCGCATAACCATGGACGACAACGGGCAGACGGCCTCGCTGACTCCCGGGAAAAACCTGATTTTGATGTTGGGCGTGGATTACACTTGGGATATTAAATCCAGCGATGATGCCGTGCTGGCCAAAAGGGAAGTGACCCTGACCGATCCGCGGTCGCAGGCGGTTTACCAGCTGGTGCATTCGGGAAAGGCGGTTTTGAGCGCCACCGGTACCTGCAAGTCCGGATCGACTTGCGCGTCCCCGACGGTATCATTCGTTTTTAATGTCGAGGGAGTCATAACCGACGATGTTCCGGCCACGGATTTGATAAAGTAGGCATATCTGTAGTACACTTGAAAACGGCTTTACCAAAAGCCGTTTTTTGATCATAGCGCCGGCAAGAAAATGAAATCGATAATAATTTCCGATTTGGACCTGACCCTGACCCGTACTTCGCTGATGTACGAGCTTTCCGCCCACCATATTGAGCGGGGGATCATCCCGCGAACGGTTCGGGAAGAAAGGTTGGCAATCCATAAAAGATACGATCAGGGTTTGATTGGCTATGGCCAAGCTTCGCTGGAAGCGTTGGCGTTTTGGGTCAATTCCCTTAAGGGCCGCAACCAGGTTGACCTCGTTGCTGACGCGGCGGATTATTTTATTGCCAATTGTGGTATTTTTTACCCGTTTTTCCCAATTATGCGCGAGACTTACCGGTCGTCGCATGATTTTTATTTGGTTACCGCCAACCTTGATTTTGTGGCCGCCGCGGTTTGCGAGGTTTTCGGGCTGGACGGGTACGCGGCGACGTTGGTCGGGGCGGCCGGAGGAGTATATGACGGAACGATTAAAAGCTCATTGCTGGGGGCGGATGAGAAGGGTGCAGAAGCGGAAAAGATTTTGCGCCGATATGACGCCGCCGGCTCGATCGGGTTGGGGGATACCGAAAACGATGCGGTGATGCTGGAACAGGTGGCTTATCCGATTTGCGTCAATGCCAGTCCGGGATTGCGCGCGCTGGCGGTTTCTAAGGGGTGGCGGCTGGCTAATCCCGAAGGCGTTTTAGACGCGGCCAGTTTCAAATGATAATATCAAAAATAACAATATGAAAATAAACATCGGTACCGCCAACGCGGTCAAAATAGAAGCCCTTCGCGAAGCGGTCGGGGAGAGCGCGGTTTTGAAAGGCGCGTTGGTGGCGGGGATGGATACGGGATCCGCGGTGGCCGACCAGCCAAAAACATTGGAAGAAACCGTGCGGGGCGCGCAGAACCGCGCCCAAAAAGCTTTTTTGGATTGCGACCTTTCGGTCGGGATCGAAGACGGGTTGATGGCGGTGTCGGGAACTTTGACGGGTTTTATGAATATCGGGGTCTGCGCGTTTTATGACGGCAAAAGATATTATCTCGGGACTTCGGCGGCATTTGAATATCCGCCCAAGGCGGTCGAATTGGTGGCAAAGGGTTTTGACATCAACCAGGCGTTTCACATGCTGGGAATGACCGACAATCCCAAAGTCGGCTCGTCGGAAGGCGCGATCGGAATCCTGACCCGCGGCCGTTGGACGCGCAAAGATACCGCCAAACAGGCGACGATTGCGGCCATGCTCCAGCTTGAAAACAAAGAATTGTATTAAATTTACCGTCGCGGTTTGTTGTAACTTCGGGGTTATGCTAATCTTGCGGTAGTCCTTTTGGCGGAAACCGGAGGTTGATTATGTCTGAGGGCGAGACTCACTGGGAAATTGCGAATAGCGAGGACGAGATCAGGTCTCTGGCAGCTCTAAAACGGGTGGAATGGGTCAACATATCTCCGCGCGGGTCAAAAAGATTGGGTTTTCTAGAAGCTATCTTGAAAATTGTTGCCGGAAATAGGATCGACGGCGACATCTTGGAAATCAGGAATTATATATTCCTCGAACCTGCCAGATACTACATTAAGTACATAGAAATCGCGGAATATTTCATAAGGGAAAGTGGGAATAACGCATAAATTATTTAGTGCCGGAAATCAATCGAAAGGCGTCGATTGTACCGGTGCTTTTTATAAATAAGACCATAGACAATCAAAAGGATTCGGCTGATTTTGGATAATTTTGGATTGGTGCGACAATGGAATAAAGTTGCCCTTTTATTTATTGTTGGAGATGTCTGAAATGAGTCCATCGGAAATAATTAATATCCTGGAGATAATGGAGAGGGAAGGTGCGTCTTCCTTTGAGATCAACTGGAAACAGGTGAAAAATCGCGTCACGAGAGACAATTCGACCGCTTTTATTATGGCCAAGGTTTCATTGGTAGTCGATGAGTCGGGCGCCGTAGTAACAATCGACGACAAAGACTGCCCCTATCGTATCGCTTTTGATAGAGTTATTTGTGTGAGAAAATTATAAGATGCCCTCTCCTTTTGGTCCGGGCAGTTTTTTAAAATCGAATCGGTCAAGTTTGCCGCAAAACAAAAAAACTCCCGTAGGGGGAGGCTTTTTTGTTGAAGATTTATTTTACCTTTCCCATGATTGCTTGAAAAATGGAAGGGTTTTTCTCGCTGAATTCCGAGAGGATCTTGCGGTCGATGATGATATTGTTCTTCTTTAACGCGCCGATGAACCGACTGTAGTTCATTCCGTTGGCGCGGCAGATCGCGTTAATGTGGATGTTCCACATTTGGCGGAAGTCCCGCTTCTTTGCCTTGCGGTCGCGGTAATTATAGCTGAAAGCCTTCATCATGGCCTGCTTGGCGGCGGCTAACTTTGACTTGCGGCCCCAGCGGAAGCCCTTTGTGTACTCGATGATGTTAGCTCTTTTTTTGTGGTGGAGAGTTCCTCTTTTTACGCGTGGCATAGTCTTTTAAATCTTGACTTTTAGCTTTTGACTTTTAACAAATCAGAATTTTGTTAACGGTAAAAGGTCAATGGTTAATTATTATTTAATAAGCAGTTTCCTAATCTTTTTGGCTTCCGACTTGTTGAGCGGTACCCACTTGCGGTTTGCGCGGACCGTATTGCCGGATTTCTTGGAACGCAAGTGGTTTTGCCCCGTCGGCCTTCTCATGATCTTGCCGGTCTTGGTGATCTTGAATCTTTTCGTGATTGATTTTCTCGTTTTCATTGTTTTTCTTTAACCCGAACCCGTATTTTGAGTCTACGATTAAATATTTATATGATTAAATGCTTATGTGGTTTTTACCCTTTGGAAATTATCATGTTGAAGCCGCCCATTTCGTGCTTTAACTCCTTGTCGATCTTGATCGGGGTGAGCTTTTTTAACATTTCCAGAAACTGGTTGACCTTGTCTTTCGACAGGTTGGCGAACGCTTTTTGCCGGCCCCTCAATCTCAGGTCGATTTTCACTTTATCGCCTTTTTCCAGGAATTTTCCGGCCTGCGTCGCGCGCGTTTCCATGTCATGCGGGGAAATGTTGTAAGTAAGCCGGATGCTTTTCACTTCACTGGTCCGCTTGCTCTTTTCCTTCTTTTGCAGCGCGTAAATATATTTCCCGTAATCGGTTATCCTTACTACCGGGGGAAGCACCTTGTCGGTCACTTGTACCAGGTCAAGATGTTTGGCCCAAGCCATTTCCAGCGCTTCTTTTAGCGTCACCACGCCCAATTGGTGGTCGGTCTCATCGATCAATCTCACCTGGGTGGCGCGTATTTGGTTGTTTATGTATGGTTTTTTGAACACTATATAATAGACGCTTAGCGTCTGTTTTAAAACACAAATTTGTGGTGGAACGCTTGGCGTTCCTATAACCACGTTTAGCGTGGTGGAGACGACGGGACTTGAACCCGTATCTGAAAGATCGATGCCGCGCGGTGTCTACAAGCTTAGTCCGGTTTGGTATGGGTAGGGGATAGAAACTGGACAAAACTCCCTTATCCTTGATCCAATTTTGTTTTGGCAAACCGCCAGGATCAAAACGGATTGCCTATCTCCCGAAGATGATGCCCAAGCAACGTAAGGGAGAATCGTGTTGCCGGACACTGGGTTAGCAACTATTTACATCGCTTTCGCGATGGAAACGAAGAAATGTTATTTCTTACGCGTAAACTAACTCAGGAGTGCTAAAAGATTTGGCACTTTTGAATTTTGTTGGTTTTTACAAGATCCAACGACTTGGCCTGCGCCGGTTGGCCGGTCTCCCATCGAAGCCGTACATCCCCGTATCGCGTATTTAATTGTGCATGGTGCGGCGGATCTCCCGGTCGATATCGCGCTTTTTAATCGTTTCACGCTTATCGTATTTCTTTTTGCCGCGCCCAACCCCAAACTCAAGCTTGATCTTACCGAAGCCTTCGTAATGCTCTTTAGTATATAACCGAAGAGGCACAAAAGTCAAGCCTTTTTGGGCCGCAATTCCGAACAAACGGGAGATCTCAGACTTGCGTAAAAGCAGTTTTCGATCCCGTTCTTCATGGTAATCCGCCCCGGCATTGGCCGGCTGGTAGGGCGGGATCTTGGCGCCAACCCAAAAAACCCCGTCCGGTTTGACGATCACGTACGAGCCGGCAAGGCTCAATCCCCGGGTTTTGATCGATTTGGCTTCCTGGCCGTTTAACATGATGCCAGCCTCGAGCTTTTCGATGATCTCGTAATTAAACCCGGCTTTTCTGTTTTCGGTAAATACCTTCATAATTTCGCTCTATGGGGCTATTCTAGCAGAAAAATAAAATTTGGTTAGTCGCCGCGGTATTCTTCCTTTATATATTCTAGCGCGTATAAGAAAAAGTGTGATGCTGGGGCATCACCTAGGGCTTCAATTTTGTTATGAAATTATTCTCGTTGAGACATGCTATGGCGATCGGCTTGTTTCTCTCGTCAACTATCTTGATGCTGTCGGGGAGGTTTATTGTATTTCCTTCCATCTTGCATCCATAATCGACGGTAATCTTCATTTCGTTGCAGATAGGCAGTATGCCGGTAAGAGGCTCTGAGATTTCGCGTCCATCGGTGATGATGATCATCCGGTGGTTGGTGAGATTTATTGCCACTTCCTCAACACCTAGAAACACATTTAGGTCTGGGGAGGAAGCGTCGCGATACTGGATAAGTTCCGCCTTAATGGCGATATCGCCATAGGTGGTGTTTTTGGTGGCATTGTCGCTACAATCCATACACTGGGTCTGCGCGCCGGCTGCTAATAGAAGCAGTAGGGTGGCGAGGCTTAAGATAATGCCTGTTCTCTTCATTTAATCTCCTGCGGTTTTGGAAACCGTGGTCGGGACACAATCGTTGACTGGTGAAAAGATGATGTTGGTCCGGATAAAAAGCCCGGTTATCGGGTTGGGTGATATTACGGAGGTAAAAAAACAGCAATTTGATGATTTGTTGCGGCTAGAAATAATTTTGTTATTTTAGGACCAAGGGAGGGCTCTTTGATCCCCATCTTTTATTTTTGGGTCGTTTGGGCTAAGCTAAAATTACCCGGAACAAAGTTCCGATTTTTCATGATATTTTAATCTAAAATATGGTCAGGGCTAAAATAAACGATTTAGTTAAAAAGGCGGTTGAGCGGCTGATCGGAGCCGGTGTTTTTGTTGCGATCGACTTGGATGACGTATTGGGGTGCGACTCGGCCAGTCCCTGCAAGGACAAGACCCATGGCGATTATTCGTCTAACATCGCGATGCGCCTGGCTCGTCCGGCCAAGAAAGCCCCGCTGGAGATTGCGGCTGCGATTGCCGAAGAGATTAAAAAAGACAAGGGATTTGAATTATTTTCTAAAGTGGAGATTGCCGCGCCCGGATTCATTAATTTTAAGCTGACGCAAAAATTCCTGGCGTCTGAAACCGCCAAGATTATAAAAGACGGCAAAAAATACGGCGCGGTCGGTTTCGGGAAAGGTAAATTTACCCAGGTGGAATTCGTGTCGGCAAATCCCAGCGGCCAGTTGCACGTGGGCAATGGGCGGAGTGCGTTTTATGGCGACGCCTTGGCCAATGTTTTGGCCAAGGCTGGGTATAGGGTGGATCGGGAATATTATATTAACGATGCCCATGTTTCCAAGCAAATTCAAACCTTGGGCGCGACCGCTTTGGGCCGGGGAGAGGCCTACCTTTCGCCGTATCTGAAGGACAAAATCGCATCACTCCAATCCAAGCTTTCAAAAATACATTCCGAGACCGACGCGGGAGCTTTCCTGGCCCGGGAAGTGACTAAGGATCTCAAAAAATTCGTGGCCAAAGGTTTGGGAATCAAATTCGATAATTGGATGTCCGAGGAAAGTTTGTATAAGGACCGTCTGGTGATGAAAACCTACGATATTTTGAAGAAAAAGGGATTGGTTATCGAAAGGGAGGATGCCTACTGGCTTGATATGGCCAGATTCAACCAGAAAGATGAAGTGTTGTTGCGCAAAAATGGCAGTCCCACGTATTTTCTTTCGGATATTGCGTACCATTTGGACAAGATGAAGCGTGGTTATAAAAAGATCATCGACATCTGGGGCGCCGATCACCAGGGCCATGTGCCGCGCATGAAGGCGGTAATGGATATCTTGGGATACAAAGGCGAATTCGAAGTTTTGATCTGCCAGATCGTCACTATCAAAGGGGGCAAGATTTCCAAAAGGGAGGGCAATATAATTTCTCTGAATTGGCTGATCGACGAAGTTGGAGTGGACGCGGCGAGGTTTTTCTATTTGCAAAATTCATTGCAATCGCAGATGGAATTCGATGTGGCGCTGGCCAAGCAAAAGTCCAGTGATTCGCCGGTATTCTATGTGCAATACGCGCACGCGCGCATTGCCAGTATTTTGGGCAAGGCCAAGATCAAAAAGATCGTGGCGGCGGCGGCCGATTTCAAACTTCTGGAGCATCCCAGCGAAATGGCATTGATGAAAGAGCTTTTGCGCCTGCCCGAAGTGGTCCAGGATACGGCGCGCGATTACCAGATTCAGCGGTTATGCCTTTACTCTACGGAATTGGCCGCCAGCTTCCATAAATTCTATTGTGATTGCCAGGTGATCGGTGATAATGCCAAACTCACCCAAGCTCGGTTGGCGTTGGTGGCCGCGACCAAGGCCACTCTGGAAAATACGCTCGCGCTTCTGGGAATTTCTGCTCCGGAAAAGATGTAAAAACGGTTTTAAAAAAGCAAAAATTCCCAAGGGAAAACCTTGGGAATTTTTGTAAATCCAGGAAACCCCGGGTGGAGGCGGCATCATCCCCGTAGGTAGCCGCCGAAACCCGGGGGTCATTGTTGAAATAACATAAATTAATTTGATCCAGAAGTAGACCCCGGGCTTGCCCGGGGAACCGATGGATGATGATTCCAAAGGATACTTCCTTTGGTTGACGCCCGTGGGTTTGTACCACGGGAGGCGAAACTTCAAATGGGAAATATATAATCGATT
>Ga0172381_10000766_pt1 | contig 39595 bp, 39 predicted proteins | sample Leawel6488metaG_FD_119754 | JGI IMG/M metagenome (GOLD analysis project Ga0172381, IMG submission 119754) | Leachate microbial communities from a municipal landfill in Southern Ontario, Canada - Leachate well 64-88 metaG | ecosystem: Engineered > Solid waste > Landfill > Unclassified | place... | reverse complement strand
TTGCCTAATCTGGAACCTTTGCTCATGTTTCCTCCTTTAGTAATATTATTAACACTTTAGTACAAAACTAATAACTTGTCAAGATTGCTTATGTGCCAATGTTAGCGATCTTAAATATCGGCAAAAACATACCAATAACCATGACACCGATAAGTGAACCGATAAAAACCAGAATAAATGGCTCAAACATAGCAACAAATCTTGTAAGGAATGTTCCGCAGCGTTCTTGATAAAAAACATTAACCTTTTTAAACATTTGCGGAAGTTCGCCGATTTCTTCTCCGATGCTAACCATCTGAATAAACATAGGTTCAAAAAAACCGCTGCGTTCAAGTGACTCTCGAAACGACTTACCTTCCCGGACATCATCTTTAATTTTATGGATAATATCAGCCATGATCAAATTATCTACACTGCGTTCGGCTATTTCCAAGGAATAAAGAATAGGCACACCTGATTCTAAAAGCGTGGACATCTCGGAAGAAAATTTCTCAATATTTAACGCTAAAAAAAACTCTCCCAAAACCGGTAATCTAAATTTAAAATTTTCAAAGCTCTTTCTACCAGCTTTAGTTTTAATATACTTCCTGAACATAAAAATACCACCGCCAGCAACTAAGACTATCATAATGAATCCTTTTCTCAGGAAATCACTAAAGTTAACTAAAACCTGTGTAAGGAAAGGCAAGGTTATGTTAAAACCTTTAAATATATCCGCGAAAGTCGGAATAATTTTTATAGCCATAAAAAAAAGTGCCCCAAGCCCGGCACAAGTTAACATTGCAGGATAAATTAACGCTGAGATTATTTTGCTTTTAAACTCCGCCTGCTTTTCCAAATAGGTTGCTAAGCGGCTTAATACAACTGCCAAGTTTCCACTTGCTTCGCCGCTTTCAACGAGGTTCACCCAAAGGTCAGAAAATATTTTCGGGTGCACTGCCATTGCTTCGTGAAAACTCAGGCCCGCTTCCATATTCTTAGTCAAATCCACAATTACATCATAAAGCTTTTTGCTGGCCACCTGTTTAGTAATAATATTCAAACTCTTAAGGATCGTAACTCCTGCACCAATCAAGGTTGAGAGCTGCCGGCAAAAAAGCATAAGATCTTCAAAAGTAACCCTGCCATGCATAGCCTTAGGCTTAAGCTTAGTCAGTTTATTGTCATTGGGATTATCAGAACTTTCAACATTTTCAGGAATGATATTAACTACAATTAACCCCCGGGATTGGATCCTGGTTACAAGATCCTCCTGGCTCGGGGCATCTTCCGTGCCGGTTTCTTTAACTCCAAAACGGTTCCTGGCAACATAATAAAATTTTGACATTATTCTAGTCCCAAAGTAGTAGAAAAAATTTCCTCTAAAGAAGTGATCCCGCTTTCCACTTTTTTGATTCCTGATTCATAAAGTGTTTGCATGCCCGTAGCCCTGGCAACTTCTCGAACTCTTTGAAAAGGTGCCCGCTGATTAATTAAATCCTGGATTTCTACTGTTACAGGCATAACTTCAACAATACAAGTTCTACCCTTATATCCGGTACTATTACATTTTGAACAACCTTTGGGCCTGTAGATAAGCTCAGCTTTGACGGAAGCGCCTTTAAGCTCCGATGCAGCAGGTTCATAAGCTTCTTTGCAATCCGGACATAATTTACGAATAAGCCTTTGAGCAATAACCAAAAGAAGAGAAGGTGCCAACATATAAGGTTCAATACCAATGTCCATAAGGCGATTTACAGCTGAAGGGGCATCATTTGTATGCAGCGTACTTATAACTAGATGCCCGGTAAGAGCCGAACGGATACAAATCTGTGCGGTTTCCAAATCTCGTACTTCACCCACAAGCATAATATCCGGATCCTGGCGCAAAAAACTGCGCAGGGCTGCGGCAAAAGTAAGCCCGATTTCCGGTTTTATCTGCACCTGGTTAATTTCATCCATTTTATATTCTACAGGATCTTCAACTGTAACAATATTTTTTGTAGGGCTTTTAATTTCATTTAAGATAGCATAAAGTGAAGTAGACTTTCCGCTTCCGGTCGGGCCAGTAATTAAAACCAATCCGTAGGGAGAAAAAATCGCCTTACGTACATGAGCAAGCTGGGTCGGATCAAACCCCATATACTCTAAATTTAAAATTACTCCCCCTCGGTCCAAAATCCTTAGAACCGCTTTTTCTCCATATATGGTAGGAATAATTGAAACACGAATATCTATCGGCCGATCATCAATACGCACAAGAATAGCGCCATCCTGAGGCAATCTCTTCTCAGCGATATCAAGTTTAGCTAAAATCTTAACTCGGGAAACAAGAGGCAGATGAAGATGCTTTGCCGGAGGAGGAATTTCGTAAAGTTTACCATCAATTCTATAACGTAATGAAATTCTATCCTTAAAAGGTTCAATATGTATATCTGAAGCACGCTCATCAATAGCTTGTCGAATTATTAAATCTACCAATTTTACAACCGGGGCTTCTTCGGCTCTAGCCAACAATTTATCCAAACTAAGTTCTTGCCCTAAATCTTCCTGGCTCTGGGCAAAAGAAGGACCGCCAACTTCATAGCTAGAATCAACTGCATCCTTAAGCATCGCAGATTTACCGTAAAACTCTTCGATAGCTTTCATAATATCAGAGCGGGTAGCGATTACTAAATTGATCTCCCCTCCGGTTAATTTTCTAAGACTATCAATTAACATAAGATCTAGGGGGTCCGCCATAGCAACAGTCAAAGACCTAAGCATACGCGAAAGAGGTAAAACACAGTTTTTAAACGCAAAATCTTGAGGTATAAGATGCTCCAAGCCCTGATCAGTGGCCGGCTTAAGCATCCCTGTGCCTAATGTAAAATAAGGCATATTTAGCTGCTTACCTAATGCGATTACAACCTGATCCTCTTTAATCATGCCTAACTTAACCAAAATCTCACCAAGCCTCCCGCCCTCATGCCTCTGCGTACTGATAGCTTTCTCAAGCTGAGCGGAAGTAATAAAGCCTTCTTTAATTAAAAATTCACCTAATCTTAAATACTTTTCTTTGCCCATTATTAATGTTTTTTATCAAACTTATTCATATTAGAATTAATAATCGAATCACGCGTCGAACCAAAAACAGTAGCTTGCTCTCTAACCGGCAATTGAATATTCTGAACCTGAGCAAACTTAACATCATTCTTGTCCCTAATAATGTGCGGAGTAATAAAAACTATCATTTCCCGCTCAAGCCCCTTAGTTTGTTCTTTATGCCTAAAAAGCGCTCCGACAATCGGGATGTCCCCTAAAACAGGAAGCTTTCTCAACGCGACTTCTTTATCCTGATGAATTAACCCGCCCAAAACTACAGTTTCACCATCCTTAATCTTAATGATGGATTTTGTACTTCTGACTTCAATATCTGATGCAAGATTGGTGTCATTACTTAACGGGCTTATTTTTGAAACACTGAATTTTGGATTAAGCACCATCGTAACTTCATTTGTATCAGAATCAATCTGCGGAGTTATTCGCAAAACAATCCCCGTTCCTTGATCTCTGGTAAGTGTAAGAGCAGTTGATCTCTCAAAAACTACTGTTGGAGCAGATGTCTGCGTGCCCGGAGTTTCCGTCTTTCCCACTACCTCATCGGTAGTAATGGAAATTTCAGCAGTCTCATTATTCAAAGTAAGAAGTTTCGGACGAGCTAAAAATTTTGTATCGGATTGAGTCCTTATAAAATCTAATTGCATCTGATAAGTATTAGTATCAGTATTAATTGCTATACTACCCCGTGTAGCATCAAAAATTTTACTCCAACTCCCGAAAGGAAAGCCCGTTGAAGCAGTAGCTCCGGTAAGAACGGCCGTAAAAGGAGAATCGCCAAAGTTAAATCCCAATTTATCTATTACAACCTTGCTTACATCCAACATTTCAACTTCCAGCATTACCTGAGTAACTCGAATATCCAAAGATGCAATAACTTTACTAATCGCCTCGATTTTCATTGGCGTATCTGTAACGATAAGGCTATTAGTACGAAAATCCTCAATTACAGAACCAACACCTCCGGGAGTAAGCAGCTTTCTAACAATAGAAGTAATTCCGCTTTCTTCGTCCACCTTCCATTTCCCGCCAGTAGGAGCTGAACCGGAAGATTCAGAAACAGTACTCATCGTTTTAGATAATTCTGATTTTAAGGATGAGGTGGAAACAGAAGCATTTTTTAAATAAAAAACTTTAGTTATCGTTTGGGTTTCCATCTTCCCCCACTCTTTAACTGAAAAAATATTAGCATTAGTGTCCAAATCATAAGAAAGATTATTGGCACTAAAAATTTTATCCATCGCTTGGCTTAAAGGGACCTTTTCAAGATAAAGAGTAACCTTCCTATCCTGAACTGCCTCCGAAGCAATAAAGTTTAAACCTGATTGCATAGAAAAGACTTTTAAGATGTCCTTTAAACTTGCATCTTTAAAATCCATAGAAATAGTAGCCTCAGCCGGCACACCCGCAGGCGGCTGATCTTGCGCATTTAGCCGGCAAATAAAAAAACCAAACATTAATAAGATGTTAACCGAGATAATTAAAAATATTTTTCTCATTTTTCCTCCTTATTATTTTCTTTTTCAGGTGAAGTACTGCCGGGAGCGCCTAAAGTAACAATCTCTCCGGCAAAACTTAAAGTAATTTCATTCTTAGCAATATTCAAAATTTCAGCGTCTTCAATCAAGTCGCCAACGGCTAGAACTTTATCATTAATAATCGCCTGAGGCATTTTACCCCCCCAAATTATACCTTGCACTTTTAAAGCATCAATCACAACTTTCTGCTCATTAATTTTATCTACTTTTTGAATCTGAGTATCCTCTTTTTTTTCTTCTTTCACTAAAACAGGCGCAAATGGATCTCTTAAATTAGAAGTTCTATATTTAATTAAGGGCCGTGAAATTATATTCCCAATTTCATCCCCTTGCGCCAAGGTAATAAACCCAAAACCCGTTACGGCGCTTAAAAAAAGAGCTAATTTTATGTGTTTAAATATTCGAGTCATCATTTATTGATAGAATATAGTACTTATCTTTAAGTTAACACTCAAATTCTTATTGGTATTTTTGGCAGAAGAACTTGGATCTGTCAAGCTTATGCTCAACTCTTCAACCAAATAGATATCTTTATAATTTTCAATTTGACTGACAAAATCCCCCAAAGAATGATAGCTGGGACTGCTAATTGTTATTACAAAAAACGATTTAATGTAATCCGGATAGGCTTCTTCACTATTCGGTTTAATCGAGATAATTTTAACTGAACAATTTTTTGCAATATTTGATATCGTATCGATAACCGAACTTAAATCTTTTTTAACAAAAACTCTTTTATAACTCTCCACCTTTTTCTCAAGCCCGGCTATCTCTTCCAAAGCATTATTCTTCTTAAGTTCAATATCCTTCTGTTGAATTAAAGAGTTTACCTGCTCATCTCCGGATTTATATATTTTGAAAGCAAGAAACAATGCTAAAAGAATTAACCCGGTACTCAAAATTTTAGTTTTATTTTTTTCAAACAGGTCATTCTTTTCCATGCTATTTTTTCTCCGAAAAATTACGGCAGATAATCGAAAACACTGTTATGTTTTTGCCGCGTTCTTGTCTTTGATCAATAGAATTTATAATAATTTCCTTAAAGTACCTCCCAAATTCCTGGCTTTTTTTCAAATTCAAAAGGAAGATATTCACCGACTCAAATTCTTTATCGCTATTATCCAAATAAACCTCGCCGTTAAGAATAAGCTCTAACCCTAAGTTTTTCTTTTGGGTAAGGTTAAAAGTCTCTAACCATACCCCGTCAGGTAAAGCCGAAGGTATTGCATTTAACGGATAAGTAGCATAGATCTGATTCTTTACCAAACTATCTAATGCCGCAATTTTTTTCCGATATTTAGACCCCAAAGAAGAAAGATCATCCAGGCTGTCACTAGCAACAGCTGAGTTAATTTTTAAACGCTTACCCTTAATCTCTGTTAGCTCTTCCTGCATTGGCTGGATACGCATTAATCCATACCCAAAGGCGGCTGCACAAACAACAATCCCTAAAATAATAAACCTAAAATCAATTTTAAATCCTTCTAATGAAATAAGCGGTTTCTTGTTTTCAACAATAGCTTTGGCAGCTTTTAACCTGGAACCGATTAAATTTATTTTAATCTTAATTGGAACTGATTTGAATAATGCTGTGGCAAAACTTTTAACCAGCACCGAAGAGTAACCAACCCCTCTTCCCAGGGCTTTTTGAGCATCTATAAACTTAACCGGGATTGTAGATTCGGCAAAAAAGTTACTCAACTCTGCGCGGCTTTCCTTATCGGAAATAGTTAGAATGTTTTTGATTTCTTTATCTGGAAATTTACGATTATAGTAATCTAAGGAAACTTTAATTTCATTTTTTAGTTTTTCACGCTTGGTAACCGAGCTGGCCTCAACAGTTTGTTCAAAACCTGCGGGCTCGCCCAATAAAGCAAAATCCCGGCTAAATAAAGAAAAACCATTTTCAAAAACAGTAAAATTGGCTTCATCATCATTATTCAAATCATAACAAAGAGTGGCCATTACCCCGGCATCACTGGCACCTGCCAATTTTAAAAAACGCAAAATACTAAAAACTGAATACTCTAGTACATCCACCTTAATACTAAGCTGCTTGGCAATAGAAACATAATTAGCAAGAATCTCTTTTTTTATGCCAACGAAAAGCACAAGGCTGGTTTTATTCTTCTTATTAAAAAGAACCTGGAAATCATAATCCAATTCTTCGAGTTTAAACGGTATATATTTTTTGGCTTCAAAATTAACTGCCCCTTTTAATTCATTCTGCGGGAGAAGCGGAATTTCAAAAGTACGGATAACTAAATCTTGCCCGGAAATACAAAAAAATGCTTCTTTGGCACTTATGTGATAAGTGCGGAAAGCATCTTTAAGCATGGCCATAATTTTTATATCTGCCGGAACCTTTTCTTCCAGCTCGGCCATAGCCAAATTAGGGTGCGGCAAACGGATATTATTTAAAATCTTCTTTCCGCTAACCTCGACAAGATTAATGTCGTTAACTCCAAAATATATACCTAGATAATTCATTTCACATCTCCTGAAATATCTTCTGAATTCTGTGAAGTAGATGAATTGGGCAAACAAGTTTCACGCTTCTTACTTCTCAGCCAATTATCGATATCTTTACGATCAAACCTCCAGACGCCTCCGACTTTGATTCCGGAAATCTTACGCTGATTAAGCCAATTATAAATAGTCTGCTTCTTCAACTTTAAATAATCAGCTAATTCATCAATGTCTATTAATCTTGACATAAGTTTATTTTTTCCTCTTACTTCTTCTCGCTAGATTAGCTATAAACTACTACGATGTCAATTAAAACATAATACACTTATTTTGTCAAGTGTTTTTTAATACAATCTTACTTAAACTTACTTTTAGGCATTAACAGCAACGGAAAATAAAATATACTCATAGTACATCATATTATAATAAACTTACTTATACTACATTATTATATTGAATTAATTTATTACGGGTAGGTATAATCAACTACAGTATTTACACAAAAATTAAAACCAGCCGGAGTCCTACAAGCAACAGAACTGCCTGCACAAATAGCTCCTGAAGGGCAAAAAATTACTTTTACTGTTTTAACAGAAGGGCCAAAATCATCAACAACCGCACAACCGGCAGAATCCGGACAGCTATTAGGAGAAAATTTCCAAGTTCCGGTCCTTAACTGTTCAAATGCATAAATCATTCCTGCCCTGGCTGCATATTGAGCTTGAATTCGACTTACTTGGTGGTGAGATAAACGAGCTTGGTTAGATACGGTTCTTAAAATAACCATAGCTAAGGTTGATACTACTATGATTACCGCGACGACAATAAAAAGGATCATCCCCTTTTTATTACAATTAAACATCTTTTCTCAGTGAAATCCGATAGTCATTATTAGTCTTAACTAAAATCACATGGCCTTCTCGAGCAAGCCACCCTAAACTCATTAAAATATTTTCAGGTGTCCGATCGGCGAGGCTCTTAGTTAAATCTTTTAAGCTGACCTCTCCCTGCTCATCCAAAAAATGCCAAATCTCACCAGCAACGATACCAATTTCAATAATCATAATTACCCCCTTGTTTGCTTCATTTTATTAACAATCACAAATAAGTCAACTACTTTCTTATATTTGTTTTTATCCATTCGATTTTTTCCTGGGCAAACTTTGTTTCTTCAGTACTTTTCTGAATTCTATTATAAATTTTTAAGGCATTAGCCCAATCTTCCTTATCTTCATAAAGTTTAGCCGCTCGCAACAAAGAACGCGGATAATACTCCGGAGATTTGAGATTAAGATCGGCAACCAAAAGATATTGCTTACAGCTGGCATCAAGCTCTCCTTTAGCTTCAAGCACTTCAGCTAAATTAAATCTAATATTTTCAATCTCATTATCATCAACAACCTCTAAACTTTTGGAATAAAATAATTTTGCACTTTCATAATCAGCGGCTTTATAATAAACCTCGGCAATCCGAGGAAAAAGCACCTTGGCTAAGTCAGGATTATCTTTAACCAATTTTTTATACTGCACGAGAGCATCCTCAATACTGCCTTGCCGGATGTAAATATCCCCCAAGGCCAATGCTGCCTGAACCTTTAAATCTTTCCCTCCAAGCTCTATAGCCATTTTAAAATTATCCATTGCTTGCTGAAACTTATTTTCATCGCTAAAAGTTAAACCGAGAGCATAATATGCATCTGCAGCCAAATGGCTATTTAAAGAGTCCTTAATCAATGAAGAAAAATACCTGCGGGCAAGATTTAAATCATTACCGCGATAATAATACTGGCCCAGCCACCACATAATATCCGCAGTAAGTTTTGAATCAGGATACTTAGTACGCAAAAGCTTAAACCTGTCGGCAGCCTCGTCCTCTTGCCCCAGTTTATAATAACAATCCGCAATTTCATATTCGACCTTCTGCAGAAGTTGGACATCTTGAGGGTCAAGCTTAGGGACACTTATAAAAATATCCAATGCTTCTTTAATCTTTCCTAAACTAAGCAATGATGTCCCCAGCATATAAAAAGCTTGAGCGCGCAAAGCGCTATCTTTAAACTCATTTTGAAATTTAGCAAAAATTTCACAACTTTTACGATAATCCATTTTTTGAAAATAAGCTAACCCCAAAGAATAAACTGCGTCCGGTAAAAATTTTGATTGTACATATTTTTTTAACATTAACTCAAAAGAAAAAATTGATTCATCATAATTTAATTCCTTTAATTGTAAAAGCCCGATTTGATATTGTGCATAATCAGCGTAAGAAGCGTCCGGGTTTAATTTTAAAATTTCACGGTAGATTTCTTCGGCTTTTAAAAATTCCCCGGCAGCGGCATAAGCTTCCCCTATCTGAAAAGATAAATTTGCCTGCATCCCCTTGTCGCTTCTTTTCGCCATAACAGTCTTAAGTATTTGATTCCCCGTGTCAACCTGCCCTTGCTTTATGTAAGCTAACCCTAAATTATAATTTAATTTTTCAATTAGCTCTTCTGGAATATTAAACTTAACACGATTCTTATTAATTTTATCTAAAATATCCTTATAGCTATCGACTGCTTGAGTATATTCGGCTAAATTATAAAATGCATCCGCCTTACCCAACCAAGCCTGAGTCAATATCAACGGATCACTGGTTAAGTTAATCAGCTGGTCGTAAAGCTTTTTTGCTTCATAGATTCGGTTAGTGACAGACATCAACGATGCCTGGCCTAATATAAGAATATCCAAACTCTTTCTTTCTAATACATCTTGCTTAATATCTAAAAAAACATCCTCAGTTTCCTTATACTTATTGAGTTTAAGTAAAGACCAACCCAATCCTAATTTTGCCAATGACTGGAGTTTTTGATCTTTAAATGTTTGTGCCGCCTTAAGGTAATTCTTGGTTGCTTCATCAAGATTGTTTAAATAATATTCTGATTCTCCCAAATAAAAATATAAATAAGGCAAACGCAATGGGTCTTTAGTATAAAGTTTAAAAATTGGTTTAATCTTGTTTTTTAATTCAGAATATTCCTTAAGGTTATATAAACACTCAATCAACTTGAAGGCTGCGTCTTTACTTTGCGGCTCATCGGGGAATTTTTCCAGCAACTGCCTGAAAACCTGCAATGCCAGTTTATATTGGCCGACTTGCGCATAAGACCAACCAAGCGAATAATACGCATCCGGACAATAGGATGACTGCCCAAATTCAGTGATTAGCTTTTGATAAAGAGCTGCGGATTTACTAAAATTACCTCCTTTAAAATGCACCTCAGCCATCCAAAAATAAATAGCATCCTTAAAGTCATTAGCTTGCGGATCATTAACTAGGGACTCAAGGATATTTAATGCCTCGAGATAACGGCCTTGATTAAAATAACATTGCCCGGTTAAAAGACGCACCTGTTGAATTTTAAGCGAATCCTTAAAATTCTTTTGGAACCTATCTAACATTCCCAAACTGACCTCATAGAAACCGTCTTCATATGCCTTCTTAGCCATAAAAAGCAACTCTGTTTCTTTAGAATCTTCAAAAGCAAAAGAAAACGAAAATACAAATAATATTAAAATAACTACAAAAATAACTATTTTTTTCATTTAATTTTTTAAAATTTTCTTAAGGAATTGGGCGGTGTAGGATCTCTCTATGCCTATAAGCTCTTCCGGGCTGCAAGCAGCAATAACCTCTCCTCCATTATTCCCGCCTTCAGGCCCCAAATCAATAATATAATCTGCGCATTTGATTACTTCTAAATTATGCTCAACAACTATAACTGTATTTCCACGCTCAACTAACCTCTGCAAAACTGAGATTAACCTGGCAATGTCCGCAAAATGCAAACCAGTAGTAGGCTCATCCAAAAGATAGAGAGTCTTGCCGCTTGATCGCTTGCATAATTCCGAGGAAAGCTTAATTCGTTGTGCCTCCCCTCCGGATAAAGTTGTTGCGCTTTGGCCTAATTGCAGATAGCCCAAGCCAACAAGAGATAAATACTCCAGGGTATTCTTTATCTTTGGAATATTTATAAATAGTTCTGATGCCTCTTCAAGGGTCATCTCTAAAACATCTGCAATTGACCTGCCTTTATATTTTACCTCCAAAGTTGCCTGATTAAATCTTTGCCCCTTGCAAACATCGCACTTCACATAAACATCAGGTAAGAAATGCATTTCAATCTTTTTGATACCATCACCGGAACAAGCTTCACACCTGCCGCCTTTGACATTGAAGGAAAATCTTCCAGGCTTGTATCCACGAACACGTGCTTCCGGAAGCAAAGCAAAGATATCTCTTATGTGAGTAAAAACTCCAGTATAAGTAGCAGGATTTGAACGCGGAGTCCTGCCAATAGGAGACTGATCCACAACAATTACCTGGTCAATTTCATTAAGCCCGCTTATAGATTTTAATAAGCCTGGTTTTTCTTTGGATTTATAGATCTTTTGGGCGCAAGCCGGATAAAGAATATCACTAATTAACGTCGACTTACCCGAACCGGATACTCCGGTAACGCAGATAAATGTTCCTAAAGGAAAACGTACATCGATATTTTTTAGGTTATGCTCTTGTGCCCCGATTATTTCAATATATTTATTTTTTTGCCAAGCGCGCCTATTCTGCGGTATCTCAATCGAAAGATCCCCGCGCAAATATTTTGCCGTTAAAGAATTGGGATTCTTAAGGAGCTCATCTTTAGTGCCCGAGAAAATAACCTCTCCGCCGTGCCGGCCGGCCTGGGGCCCTAAATCTACAACATAATCCGCTTCTAGAATTGTCGCGGCATCATGCTCTACGACTACCAAAGTATTACCTAAATCCCTAAGGGATTTTAAAGTAGCTAAAAGTTTCTCATTATCCCGCTGATGCAATCCAATGCTCGGTTCATCTAAAACGTATAAAACTCCGACCAAGCCTGAGCCAACCTGGGTAGCTAAACGAATTCTCTGAGCCTCGCCACCGGACAATGTAGAACTTTTACGATCTAAAGTAAGATAATCTAAACCGACATCCGAACAAAATTTTAATTTTTGCGTTATTTCCTTAATTGCCTGATAACCAACCAAATTATCTTTATCATTTAGTTTCAAATCAGCAAAAAAAGCTATTGCCTCTTTAACTGAAAGCTGAGTAACCTGCCAAATATTTTTATTGCCAATTAATACTGCCAAGCTTTCCGGCTTAAGCCGGGATCCTTGACATGCCGGACAGCCAAGAGTTGACATAAATTTACTAATTTCTTCTTTAAGATATTCACTATCTGTTTGGTGAAATAACCTTTCTAAATGAGGAATAATCCCTTCAAAAGGCTTAGAACCGACAATTTGTTCCGTGCCATAAAAGATTGCTTTTTGAACATGCTTAGGCAATTTTTTAAAAGGAGTATCTAAATCAAATTTTAAACAATAACTTAATTCCCGGATAAGCCAGCGATAATAAAGAATGTACCCCCTGCCTCCGCGTTTCCATGGCGCAAGCGCTCCGCCATTAATGCTCTTGCCCCTGTCCGGAATAATTAAATCCGGATCAAATTTAAGTTTATTGCCCAGGCCGTTACATTCAGAACACGCCCCAAAAGGAGAATTAAAGGAAAAATTCCGGGGAGTAATTTCTGAATAACTTATGCCGCACTTTGAACAGGCATATTTTTCACTTAATACCAAATCTTTAGAACCATTTTGACTAATAATAACCGTGCCTTTGCCTACCTTAAGAGCTGTTTCAATAGAATCCGTAAGCCGCTTCCTAATATCTGCTTTAATACTTAACCGATCAACCACTACCTCGATATTATGAATTTTATATCTGGCTAAGCTTATCTTAGTCCCAAGCTCATAGATTTTCCCATTAACCCTGGCGCGCACAAAACCTGATTTTTGAATCTGTAAAAAAATGTCTTTGTGCTGCCCCTTTTTCCCTTGTATTACGGGAGCAAGAATTTGCAGATCTGCGCCATTAAATGAATTTACAATTGTTTCAACTATCTCCTGCGCACTTTGGCTTTGGATCAAAGCGCCGCATTTATAACAATAAACCTTGCCGATTCTGGCAAATAATAACCTTAAATAATCATAAATTTCAGTCTGAGTGGCTACCGTAGAGCGGGGATTTCCTCCGGCCGAACGCTGTTCAATAGCGATTGCCGGAGAAAGCCCGGAAATGTAATCCAAATCCGGCTTCTGTAATTGTTCTAAAAACTGGCGGGCATAACTTGAGAGGCTTTCAACAAACCTACGCTGGCCTTCAGCATAAATCGTATCAAAAGCAAGGCTGGATTTTCCGGATCCCGAAAGACCGGTTACAACAATCAATTTATTGCGCGGTAACTCAAGATCAATATTTTTAAGATTATGCTCCCTTGCCCCGCGGATAATTATGTTTTCGCTTTTCATGAATTTAGGGGACACTCCTATTTAATTAAAATAAACAGGAGCGTCCCCTAGTTTTGAAATAACAGCTTACTTCTTTTTCTTCTTCCCGCCTCTTTTCATCTTAGCGCAAGAAACATCACCTTGCTTGTCTAAGAAATAAAGATATCCTACTTTTCTTTTAATACCGCACTTGGTTACCTTTTTGGGATTACCTCCCTTTTTGGCACCTCTTGCCATTTTAGCGCAAGAAACATCACCTTGTTTGTCAATATAGTAGAGATAACCTTTTTCTCTCTTTACTCCTACCTTCTGCACTTTCTCTGCCATTTTTGTATTCACCCCCTTCCTTTCTGTTTAATTACGTGCCGATTTTTACCGGCTGTAAAATTTGTTTAAGCGTTGCGATTGCCGCCAATACCGCTAAATAACTGGTTTTAGGATTCTGCGGATGTAAAATATTCTCAGTACGGGTAAAAATTTTTGCAGCTTTAGATTCAATTAAAATCTCATGGACATTTTTTTTCAATCCCGGACAAGCGATTATGCGCACCCTTGTTTTCCTCATACCTATGCCAGCCAAGCCTAAAATCGCTGCAACATTAATATTCTGAGGAAAATATTTTACCGCATCCTGGGCGCTTCCTGAAAACAAAACTTTATCTTTTTTTAATCCTGAAAGGTTAAATTTATTTTCAACATAGCTTACGCCCTTAAATGCTTTAGGATTCTTCCGGGTTGTTAAAGTAACCTTATTTATTCCGGCAATATTTGCAGCTTTTAACGCATCTACTCCTGAAACTGCACCGCTGGGGAAATAAACTTGAGTATTATTCTTAGCCGACTGTAAAAACAACTCGTCTAAATGCCCGGACATTCCCCCTACGCTCATAATCATGACCTTACATCCGGCAGATATAGATTTACGGGCAATTTCCCACGCCGAACCAGCAGCTGAAGCCTCAATTACAAGATCGGATTTTTTAATTAAACTATCCAAACTCTTAACTGATAATTTAATATTTTTGGATAATTTTCGCGAAAGAAATTGTGCTTTCTCAAGTTTAATATCATAAAGAGCGGACAACGCAGCATAATTACAAAAATTAGTAACTATCTCTTGCGCCAAAGAACTGCCGATTGCCCCGCAACCGACAATACCAATTTTAAGTGTTTTATTTTTAATCATACTTGATCACCAAATTATCAATCAGCCGCGTATTTCCAAACTTCACAGCTAAAATAATCAGGCAGTCCTGATTTATCTTTCTAATTTTTTCTAATTTTTTTAAATCCACTATTGAAATATAGTCAACCTTAGCCTGCTTTTTACTAATAAGCTGGCTCATCCGGCTTATAATCCGAGCGGTATCACGGATGCCGCCTTTAAATAATAATTTAGCTAAGCCTAACGCTTTAGATAAAACCACCGCATCAACCTTTTGCTTATCAGTTAAATAAATATTTCGGGAACTGAGGGCTAACCCGTCATCCTGACGGACAATCGGCATAATTTTTACTTTGACCGGAAAATTTAAATCTTCAACCATTTTTTTTACAATTACTGCCTGTTGTGCATCTTTTTGGCCCAGATAAAGCATACACGGACCGATGATGTTAAGAAATTTAGCAATAATTGTAGCTACTCCGCGAAAATGCCCCGGCCGGGATAAACCACAAAGTAAATTACTTAAATCCTCCACAAAAACATAAGTAGAATAACCTTTCGGGTAAATACTTTTAACGCTTGGAAAAAAAACAAAATCAACTCCTGCTTTAGAGCAAAGAACAAGGTCGCTATTTAGCATCCGGGGATACTTCCGCAAATCTTCCTTCGGGCCAAACTGTGCGGGATTAACAAATATGCTGACAATAACAATATCATTATCTTTGCGAGCCTGATTAATCAAGCTCAAATGCCCGGCATGCAGCGCCCCCATGGTAGGCACAAAACCGATACTTTTACCTTTGAAGCTAGGCTTCTTTAATAATCTGCTTAACTTCCCAGGGTCTCGAATAACTTTCATAAAACCTCGCTCAGTGGCCTGATCACAAAATCTCTTTTAAACATGCGCGGATGAGGCACAGTTAATTTTCTGCTCTTAATTAGTTTATCTGCATAAAGTAAAATATCCAAATCAATAATCCGGGGGCCAAACCGCACAGTGGCAACCCGGCCTAATCCTTTTTCAATGTTTTTTAATTTCTTTAACAAATTTAGCGGAGAAATTTTGGTTTGAATTTTTAATGCAGCATTTAAATAATTACGTTGATTATCGGGACCGCCAACAGGCAAAGTATCAAAACACTTTGATTCTTTAAGTATCTGCGTATCTTCTAAAATACTAATCCTTTTAACTGCCAATTTTATATTCTTTCTTCGATTGCCCAAATTTGAGCCGATACTAAGATAGCAAATTGCCATTAAGAGATCTTTTTGATACGCTCTAAAGCTTCCTTGATTCTTTCTCTGGGGACAGTTAAAGCCATCCGGATATAGCCTTCCCCATATTTACCAAAACCTATCCCGGGAGTTGCGACAATATCAGCATCTTTTAAAAGCCTGGCAGCAAAATCAATCGAGCTCTCCTGCGCAGGATTTTTTATCCAAACATAAAAAGTCGCTTTGGGTTTTAATACTCTCCAACCTAGGACATTAAGGCCGTCAACTAAAACATCGCGCCTCTCTTGGTAAAGTTGGCACATCGACTTTATGTGATCGTTAGAGCTTTTTAAAGCCGCAACTGCAGCCAGCTGAACCGCAGAAAATATACCTGAATCAATATTAGATTTCACTTTAGCTAATGCCGAAACCAATCCAGCATTACCCGCTGCCCATCCGGCACGCCAACCGGTCATATTATAAGTCTTGGATAAAGAATGAAATTCAATAGTAACTTCTCTGGCACCATCAAACTCCAAAAGACTGCGCGGTTTATAACCGTCATAAGCCATTTCAGAATAAGCCAAATCCGAAATAATTATAATTTTATTTTTTACAGCAAACTCAATAAGCTGCTTGTAGAAATCATCGCTAGCGCAGGCATTAGTCGGATTGTTCGGATAATTGACAAAAATAATTTTTGCTTTTTTACGCACCAAAAAAGGAATCTTCTTTAAATCAGGAAGAAAAGAATTAGACTCCTGCAAAGGCATAATATGCAGCTTGCCTCCAGCTAATATCGTGCCGCCCTTATAAGGAGGATAACACGGATCAGGAACAAGAGAAATATCCCCGGGATTTAAAAAAGCTAAAGGAAAATGCGCAATACCCTCCTTTGAACCAATTAACGGCAGCACTTCTGTTTCAGAATTTAAATTTACATTAAACCTGTTTTTATACCAATCAGCGACTGCACTACGCAATACCGGCATCCCCTGATCTAAAGCATACCGATGATTAGCCGGATCATTGGCTGCTTGATTTAAAGCATCAATAATAAATTTCGGGGTTGGCTGGTCAGGATCACCTATACCTAAATCGATTATATCCCTGCCCTCAGAACGTGCGCGGCGCTTAGCTTTATCAATTTCTAAAAAAAGGTACGGCGGTAAACTTTGAACTTTCTTAGACAACTTAAACATGCTTATCCTTTCAAAACATCCTGCATAGAATAAAGTCCAGCGGGTTTTCCAAAAATCCATTTAGCCGCTTTTAAAGCGCCAACAACAAATAAATCACGCGAATGCGCCTGATGCTTAATCTCAATACGTTCTGAATTTCCACAAAAGATAATAGTGTGATCGCCAAAAATATCCCCTAAGCGTATAGAATGCATCGGAATCTCTTTTCTAGTAACCTGATTGATAACTTCAGCTAATTTTTTTGCTGTTCCGCTGGGGGCATCTTTCTTAGCCTTGTGATGCGCCTCAACTATTTCAACGCTATAATCAGGGCCTAATTTTTTAGCTATTTCAGGAAGAATAGAAAATAAAGTATTTGCTCCAACGGACATATTAGGAGTAAATACTACCGGAACGATTTTAGAAATCTCTTCAACTTTACTTTTTTGGACATCACTTAAACCGGTAGTGCCTAAAACCAGGGCTTTTCTATATTTGGCAACGTAATCCAGATGTTCATTAGCTGCCTCAGGTAAAGTAAAATCAATTAAAACATCAACCAGAAATAATCCATCCAGATTAGATGAAACTTTTAATTTCCCAATTTGCTGGCCAATTAAGGGTGTACCTTTTTTCTCAAGAAGCAGAGAAACTTCTAAATCTTTATCAAATCCCGCAAGCTCAAAAATACGCCTGCCCATTTTACCGCAAGAGCCAGTAATTCCTAATTTTATCATTTATCTCTCCTTATTAAGGCAAGAGCATCATTTAAGAAGCCCATAATCTTTCAAAGCTTTCTTAAGTTTTCCTAGATTCTCATCAGATATGCTGCACATTGGCAGACGCAAATCAGGCTCACACATTCCCAGTAAACCCATTGCCGTTTTAATCGGCACCGGATTGGTCTCTAAAAATACAGCTTTAATTAAAGGCAGTAATTTATAATGCAGGTCTTTGGCCTTTTTTAAATCACCTTTTTGAAAAGCAGAAACCAGGGTAGCAACATCGGCCGGGACAATATTAGCAACCACAGAAATTATTCCGGTTCCGCCAATACTTAAGACCGGCAAAGTTAAGCCGTCATCGCCTGAAATCAAATCAAAATCTTTAGGGCAAAGCTGCTTGATTTTCGACATCTGATCAAGGCTGCCCGATGCTTCTTTGACTGCGACAATATTTTTGCAATCCTGCGCCAATTTAGCGATTGTTTCCGGTTCAATATTTACCCCGGTACGACTGGCAATATTATAAAGAATTATCGGAATCTTAACCGAACGGGCGATGGCCTTGAAATGCTCATACAAACCCCGCTGCGTGGGCCGGTTATAATATGGAGAAACCTGTAAAGATGCGTCTGCTCCGGCTGAAACAGCCTGCCGGGTAAGCATAATTGCCTCTTCGGTTGAATTCGAACCCGTACCCGCAATTACCGGAACCCTCTTATTAACCTGGTCAATTGTAACTTCGATTACTTTTTCATGTTCATCAAAATTTAAAGTTGCAGATTCTCCGGTAGTGCCACAAGGCACGATTCCACTAGTGCCATTCTTTATCTGAAAATCAATCAGTTGACGTAATTTTTTTTCATCAACCTTGCCATTAAGAAAAGGCGTAACTATGGCTACAATTGAGCCCTTAAACATAACACTCTCCTTTGTAAACTATTTTTGCGCCACCCTCTAACCAGACATTATTAAAATTACAATTCTCTTTTTTAAAATAAACCTTTAGAATTTCACCGCTTTGCGTTTTAACTCTAACTAAATTGTTTAAATTATTTTTTAAAGCAAAGATTAAAGCTGAAGCGGTACTTCCAGTACCACAAGCCAAAGTCTCGCCCTCTACCCCTCTTTCATAAGTACGCACCCTGATCAAATTACCTGCGACTACCTCGACAAAATTTACATTTGTCCCTCGTGGTGCAAATTTCTTGTGGCATCTTATAAGATGCCCAATCCGCTCAACATCAATATTATCAATGCCATTTACAAAAATTACCACGTGCGGTACTCCGGTATTAATAAAATTCACCTTAATTTTTCTAGAGTTGATCTTTAAGGGGATATCCAAACTCAAATCCTTAGGATTAATTAACTGTATCTTAATATGGTTTCCTTCAATTTTAGAATTAATTATCCCGCTAGCCGTAAAAATTTTAGTTTCTTTTTTTGCGTTTAAAAAAGCGGCACAGCGTGAACCATTACCGCACATCTCTGCTTCTGAACCATCGGCATTGAAAATACGCATACGAAAATCAGCATTCTTGCATTTAGACAGTAAAAGCAGCCCGTCGGCGCCAATGCCAAATTTTCGATCACATAACAGCTTGCTTATTGCCGGTAAATTACCGGTAATTTTATCTTGAGTAACGATAAAATCATTGCCCGAACCAACCATTTTAGTAAAACAAATTTTATTCATTGCGAATTAAATCCTCAAAAGATTCTCGTTTACGAATCACCAATATCTTTTTGTTATTGATCATCACCTCTGCCGAACGTAAGCGGGAATTATAATTGCTAGACATACTAAAACCATACGCACCCGCACTCATCACTGCCAGATAATCACCCTCTTTTACCTTAGGCATCTGGCGCTCTTTGGCTAAAAAATCCCCGCTTTCACAAATCGGGCCGACTATATCGGCCTTTTCATTTTTTGAATTCCTAACTAGAGGCAGAATATTATGATAAGCAGAATACAATGCCGGGCGGATTAAATCGTTCATCCCGGTGTCGACAATAATAAATTTCTTTTTCGGTGTATATTTAATATAAAGAACTTTAGCCACCAGGATCCCAGCGTTGCCAACAATAAACCTACCCGGTTCCATAATTACTTTTAACCCGGTTTTTTTTAGAAGCGGAATAATCCGGTTGGCATAAATTTGGGCAGTTTGCGGAATTTCTTGATCATAAACAATCCCTAAGCCTCCGCCGATATTTAAATATTCGAGTTCTACACCTTTAAGTTTTAATCGGAGAATAAAACTTGAAACTTTGTTTATTGCTGCCACAAAAGGAATGCTTTGCGTAATCTGGGACCCAATATGGATATGCAGCCCGCAGATATTCAAATTTCTAAATCTGCCTCTTAACAGTAAAATCTCCTGAGCAGTTTTTAAATCAATACCAAATTTATTGGTGATTTTACCGGTAGTAATATATTTATGCGTCTTAGCCTCGACATCAGGGTTAATACGTATAGCCACACGGGTAATTTTATTCAGCTTTTTTGAAATACGGTTGATATTCTCTAGTTCCGCTAATGATTCAACATTGAAAAACAAAATTCCTTTTTTAATCGCCGTAGCAATTTCAACATCAGTTTTACCCACTGAGGCATAAACAATTTTTTCTGCCGGGCAACCGGCCTTTAAAGCACGAAGCAATTCTCCCCCCGAAACAATATCCAATCCGGCACCTTGGTTGACTAATGCTTTCAATATTGAAAGGTTGGAATTTGCTTTTACCGAATAACAGATAAGCGGATTGATTTGGCTAAAAGCAGATTTTAATTTTAAATAATGCTCAACCAGTGTTTTGTAGCTATAAACGTAAAGTGGCGTACCAAAACGCTCAGCTAACTCCGACACCCTGACATTTTCACAATAAAAATTATTACTTTTATATTTAAAATCGTGCATTTATTTTAAACGTTTCTGCCAGGCAGACAATTGTTGCTTGACTAGCTTTGGGTTAGTGCTGCCAAAAGATACTTTAAGATTCACTGATGCCAGAGCATTTAAAATTTTATAGATATCCCTATCCAATAATACAGAATATTTCTTTAATTCCACCAAACTCAAACCAGAAATTGCTTTACCTTGATCCAGGCAGCCTCTGACCATTTTGCCTACAACATCATGGGCCTTTCTGTAAGAAAGGCCTTTTTTGATCAAATACTCGACAATATCTACTGAAAATAAAGACTCGTTTTTTACTTTACTGGCAATCGCCTCTTTCTCAATAACAATATTCTGAAAAAGCGCAGTAAAAATATCCAGAATATCTTTAATTGTATCTATGGCGTCAAAAAGCGGAGGTTTATCTAACTGTAAGTCCCGATTATAAGACGAGGGCAAACCTTTCATTAAAATCATAACGCTTGAAAGGTCTCCGTGAATTTTACCGACTGAACCCCTGATTAACTCTAGAATATCCGGATTTTTTTTATGCGGCATAATACTGGATCCGGTACAAAAAGAAAAATCAATATCAATAAAATTAAATTCTTTTGTACTCCAAAGTATCAAATCTTCAGCCATGCGCGATAAATGCACTGAAAGTATAGTTAGCTGAGCCAATACTTCAAGAATAAAATCCCGGTCGCTGACACTGTCAATACTGTTAGCAGTTACAAACTTAAACCCCAGCTGCTCTCTAACAAACTCCCGATTGATCGCTAACCCTGTACCAGAAAAAGCACAAGCACCCAAAGGCATAACATCAATTCTTTTCTTGGCATCTAAAATTCTGGACTTATCCCTTTCCAAGCCTTCAATATAACTTAATAGATAATGGCTCATTAATACCGGCTGAGCAATCTGCAAATGCGTATAACCGGGAATGATCACCTGCGAGTTTGATTCAGCTAACTTTAAAATTGATTTTTGCAGCTGGGCAATATATTCAACAACTTGATCAATCTCGCTTTTTAAATACATTTTTATATCCAAAGCAACCTGATCATTCCTGGATCTAGCAGTATGTAATTTATGTGCCGGATCGCCAATTTTTTTAGCTAGCAATTCTTGAATATTTGAATGAATATCTTCGGCTTGCGGATCAAATTTAAATTTACCGCTGTTTACATCTTTAAGAATAGCATTTAACCCCCTAACAATCTGCTGGCTGTCTTTTTGCGGAATAATCTTCTGCTTACCCAGCATCTTGGCATGAGCAATGCTGCCGATAATATCATATTTAGCCAGCCTCTGATCAAAGGTGATCGATGAAGTAAATTTATCAGTTAATGCATTCGTCTTTTTGCTAAATCTTGTACCCCAAAGTTTCTTGGCCATTTCGCCTTTCTCCACAATGTAGATACCCGCGCAATATACGCTGTCTAACGGACACTAGCGCAATTCAAATAAGCGCCAGGTACCAATGCGCAGGTATCTTCCTTATATTCTACGCACCCACTAACTTTTATACGGCAAGCCCCAAAGCTTAATAAAACCTTCGGCTAACTTTTGATCAAACTTATCTTCCTTGCCATAAGTACTTAATTCTTTTTTATAAAGTGAATAGCTGGATTTACGCCCCACCACAACGCAAGACCCTTTAGATAATTTCACTTTGATTGTACCGCTAACTAACTTCTGAGTCTTCTCCACAAAACCATCTAAAGCATCTTTTAACGCCGAAAACCATAGGCCATAGTAAACCAGATCAGCGTATTTCAAACTGATTAACTCCTTGAAATGGGATAATTCCCTATCCAAAACTAAGGCCTCTAATTCCTTATGCGCAGTATGGAGGATAGTGGCAGCAGGAGCCTCATAGATTTCCCGGGATTTAATCCCCACCAATCTATTCTCAACCATATCGCTTCTACCCACACCAAACTGTCCGCCAACTTCATTAAGATAAGTAATCAAATCTTTAGCTTTAAATACCTTGCCATCAATCTTAACCGGGACACCTTTAACAAAAGTTATTTCGATATAACGCGGATAGCTTGTTGAATTCGTTGACCCCTTGGTAATCATATACGCATCTTCAGGCGGTTCCTGTTCCAAATTTTCCAAAACCCCAGCTTCAATACTTATCCCCCAAAGATTACGGTCAATACTATAGGGCTTCTTTTTTGTCACATCAATTGGGATGTTATGTTTTAAAGCATACTCGATTTCTTCATCCCGGGATTTAAATTCCCATTCTCTAACCGGAGCAATAATCTCTAACTTTGGATCAAGTATTCCTACGGCAACTTCAAGCCTCACCTGATCATTGCCTTTCCCTGTACAACCGTGAGCAACTGCACCGGCTTTTTCCTTATGTGCAATTTGAACTAAATACTTAGCAATTAACGGCCTGCCTAGTGCCGTAGCTAAAAAATATTTACCTTCATAAACAGCATTTGCCTTTAAGGCAGGAAGGATAAAATCACTGATGAATTCCTCCTGCAGATCCCGAATATAAACTTTAGTAGCCCCAGCAGCTAAAGCTCTTGCCTCAATTTCCTCAAAATTTTCACCCTTGCCTAAACTTTGGCCAAGATCAGCAACGAAACAAATTACATCATACCCTCTTTCTTTTAACCACCTGACTATACAAGAAGTATCTAATCCGCCGGAATACGCCAATACCACTTTTTTCATCTTTTCTCCTGTGATTTAAATAATTTATCTCAAATTACCGGGTCCGGGTTTGGATATTTTCCAGCACTAACGAACTACGAAAGCACCCAAACCACCCGTTAATTTTTTCTTAACAATTTTATTAAAATTGCCTTCTGCACATGCATACGGTTCTCTGCCTGATCAAAAACTACAGAATTTTTACTATCCATAACTTCATCGGTTATTTCTTCGCCTCTATGTGCCGGCAGACAATGCATGACTATAAAATCCGACGCCGCATTGGATAAAAGTTTAGCATTAATCTGAAAATCTTTAAAGATAATTTTTCTTTTGCTAATCTCTTCTTCCTGCCCCATACTCGCCCAAACATCAGTATAAACAACCTGCGAGCCTTTAACCGCACCTACCGGATCATCAAATACCGCTATCTTACTGCCCGAATCCTGAGCAAAAACTTGTGCCTGACTGATTACTTCCGCCGAAGGAGCATATCCTTTAGGGGTAGCGACATTAATATTCATTCCGGTTTTAGAAGCAGCAAAAAGCAAAGAGTTGCAAACATTATTGCCGTCGCCGATATAAGCTAAAGTAATATTTTTTAAATTCTTAAACTTTTCTCTAACCGTAAATAAATCCGCTAACCCCTGACAAGGATGAGAAAAATCTGTCAAACCATTAATCACCGGAACATCTGCTGAGCGGGCCATATCCAAACAATTCTTATGTTCAAAAGTTCTTAAAACAATGCCATCGACATAACGAGAAATAGTCTTAGCTACATCATTTATACTTTCTCTTACTCCTAAACTAATCTCCCCCGGAGATAAATAAAGAGCATTGCCACCCAATTGATACATGCCAACTTCAAAAGAAACCCGGGTTCTATTCGACGGTTTTTGAAATATTAAAGCCAAAGTTTTACCTGACAACGCCTTACTGAATTTACTTCTGTTTTTCTTTAAATCACTGGCAAGCTTAAAAATAGAATCAATCTCTTGAGCTGACAGATCTTTAATTGAAATCAGATCCTTTTTCATTACGCGCACTCCTTTAAAACTCGGCTTAAAATTTTTACGGCTTTATCAATCTCACTTTTAGTAATATTTAAAGCCGGCATTAATCTCAGGACTTTATCATGGGTGCAATTAATTAGCAAACCTTGCTCCATACATTTATTTACAATTTGTTTGCCCTCAATATTTAACTCGACTCCGAACATCAACCCCATCCCTCTTATTTCCTTAATTACAGGATAAGTATTTTTTAATGAGCCTAACTTTTCCAATAAGTATTCACCCATATTTTTACTGTTCGTTAAAATATCTTCTTTTTGCATAGCCCTGAAGACTCCCAACGCAGCCCGGCAAATTACCGGACCCCCGCCAAAAGTCGAGGCATGCATACCCGCAGATAATAGATCCGATATCTCTTTTCTAGCAATCATCGCTCCAATAGGCAAACCACCTCCCAGAGCTTTAGCTAAAGTCAAAATATCAGGAATTATGCCATAATTCTGGTAACAGAACATCTTACCGGTCCTACCTATTCCCGTTTGCACTTCATCAATAATTAAAAGCAACTTTTTATCATCACAAATCTTTCTTAAAGATAAAACAAAATCCTGACTGGCGATATTAACCCCGCCTTCGCCCTGAATAAGCTCAAGCATAATTGCCACTGTCTTATCGGTAATTGCCTGCTTAACTGCGGTAAGATCATTAAACTTAACCTGTTTAAAACCTTCAGGCATGGGCTCAAAACCGCTCTGATATTTTTTTTGGCCCGTGGCAGATAAAGTAGCTAATGTCCGGCCGTGAAAAGCATTCTCAAAAGTGATTATTTCATACCTGCCTTGGCCGAATTTTCTGGACAGCTTAATCGCGCCCTCATTCGCCTCTGCCCCGGAATTGGCAAAAAATACTTTACCGGGAAAACTGTAATAAATCAATTCTTTGGCTAATTTCGCCTGAAAAGGATGATAATAATTATTCGGGACAAATATTAACTTACCGATTTGATCCCGAACCCCTTGCATTACCTTAGGGTGACAATGTCCTAAGCTGCCAACACCCCATCCGGGGAAAAAGTCCAAATAACTTTTGCCATTTATATCCCAAAGCCGGGATCCTTTGCCCTTAACAAAGACTAATTGCGTCTTAGTATAGGTAGGCATTATGTTATCTTTATAAGTTTGAAAAATTTCAGTCAGTTTCATTCATCTTTCTTCACAAAACTACAAGTGCTTATTTTAAAATTTCAGTCCCAATACCCTGGTTAGTAAAAATCTCAAGCAGCAGGCCATGCGGGGTACGCGCATCAATAACATGCGTCTTCTTTACTCCGCCATTTAACGCCTCAACACAAGCCATAACCTTAGGAATCATCCCCTGCTGAATAATCTTATTGTCAATTAATCCGCTTACTTCGGCAACGGTTAAGGTAGAAATAAACGAGTTAGGGTCTTCGGCATTACGCATAATCCCTTTTACATTGGTTAATAAAACAAATTTCTCAGCAAGCATATTGGCGGCGATACTGGCAGCTACCTCATCAGCATTAACATTGTAAGTTTTCTTATCTTTTCCCTTGCCCATAGGCAAGACTACAACTACTTTGTCTTTTTTCAGTTCTTCATCTAATAACTGCGTACTAATGCTTTTAATTTGGCCAACTAGGCCGATATCTATTTTTGCTTTTTTCTTTTCAACCTGAATCAAATCATTTTCTTTTCCATTTAAGCCCACAGCCTTTGCACCTAACTCAGTTAATTCTTTAACAATCAGCTTATTCAATACCAAAAGTTCTTCTTCAACCAATTTTAATGTTTCTTCGTCAGTAACGCGCATGCCTTCGACAAACTCTGTTTTTTTACCTGACGCGCGCATACGGTCGCTGATGTTCGGCCCGCCACCATGCACTAAAATCGGGCGTAAACCCATAAAATTTAAAAAAACAATATCCTCTAAAACCCCCTTACGGATATTTTCATCACCCAGAATGCTGCCGCCATACTTAATCACAACTACCTTTTTATGAAACTTCTTTATGTAAGGCAATGCTTCAATTAAAACATCTGCTTTTCTAATTGCATCTTCCATTTTAAACCTTTCTCTAGTAGCAACACGCTTAAAGCTAACAACCCCTAACTCTACAGGTGTTAATTTTAATTATATTCGGCATTAATTTTTATATACTCCGGAGATAAATCCGAAGTAAAAACTGTACACCTGGATTTACCCCGCGATAAACCAACTTGCAATTTTACTTGCTTACCTTTTAATGAACCAAGCTTTATTTTTAACTGGTTTTCGTTAATTTTTAAACCTGTTGCGCCAACTGCCGCAGCAACCCGTCCAAAGTTTGGGTTCTCTCCAAAAACTGCAGTCTTAAAAAGAACAGAGTTGGCAATATTTAAAGCTACCTTCTTCGCCTCTAAGTAATTTTTTGCCTGAACTACATCGATCTGAATAAACTTAGTCGCTCCCTCAGCATCTAAAATTACCATCTTAGCTAATTCCAAACAAACAGTTTCTAGGGCTTTAATAAATTCCCTTAAATCATCCCCGCTAATAATGAGCTTATTTCCGGCAGCACCATTAGCCAAAATCAAAACTGTATCATTTGTGCTCATGCAGCCATCAACAGAAATACAATTAAAAGATTTATCTACGGCACCCCCTAAAACCCTATCTAATGTTTTTTGGTTAATTGCGGCATCAGTCATAATAAAACAAAGCATTGTTGCCATATCCGGAGCAATCATCCCGGCGCCTTTAGCAATCCCGCAGATATTAACCAACTTTCCGCCAATCTTTAAACTGAGAGTTATTTCTTTAGCAAAAGTATCGGTAGTCATAATTGCTTTTACAGCCCGGTGAATACCTGAAGCAGACAGGCCGCTGACTAACTTTGGTACACCTTGTTTAATTTTCGCAATATTTAATCTTTTACCAATAATCCCTGTAGAGTTAACTAAAACACTTTTTACCGGTACTCCCAGCTGAGCAGCAACAAATTCAGTCGTAGACAACGCATCTTTAATGCCTAATTTCCCGGTAAAACAATTAGCATTCCCGCTATTAACTACAACCGCTTGAAATTTTTTTGCTGATCTTAAATGCATTTTAGAAACTACCAGCGGAGCAGCAATAATACTATTAGTCGTAAATCTTGCACTGCCTAAAGCGGGAAACTCCGAATAAAGCAAAGCGAGGTCTTCTTTACCGGATTTTTTCAGCCCGCAAAAAATGCCATTGGCCTTAAAACCTTTAGGTAAAATCGCTTTCAAAACCTTGTTCATAATAATCCTTGGGTTTCCGGAAGTTTATACATAATATTCATATTCTGCACTGCCTGACTGGAAGCGCCTTTTAACAAATTATCAATAGCCGAGATAACAATAATTGTATTGCCAAAATCTTTAACCCCGATATCACAAAAATTAGTATTAGCCACATCTTTTATTTTAGGAAAAAACCCATCGGGCTTAATCCTGACGAACGGTTCATTTTTATAAAATTTTTTATACAACTCTACTAAACTACCAGCATTATGTTTAACACCCGGGACTTTTTTTAAATAAATAGTTGAAAGAATCCCTCTTTCAATCGGCAGAAGGTGCGGCACAAATACCACCTTAATCTTCCCGCCGGATAATTTTGAAAGAACTTGATTTATTTCCGGAGCATGCTGATGCACATTAACTTTATACGCCCGGAAATCACCCTGAATCTCTGAAAACAAATATTCCTTTTCTAGCTTTTTTCCTGCACCGCTTACCCCGCTTTTTGCATCAATAATTACTGAATCCGTATCAACTAAATTTAAAGCCAATAACGGGGCAAGCCCTAAGATCGCCGAAGTAGGATAACAGCCAGGATTAGCTAAAATCCTTGCTGTTCTTATTTTTACCCGGTTTAATTCCGGCAATCCGTATACAGCCTCCTTCAGGTTGATTATATCCTTATGGCTTACTTTGTAAGATTCTTCATAGATCGATGGATTTTTAATCCGGTAGTCAGCACTTAAATCAATAACTCTTTTGCCTAGACTTAAAAGCTTAGGCACAAACTCCATGGAAATAGTATGTGGTAAAGCCAAGAAAATTAAATCGCAATCTTTCTTAATTTGAACCCAATCGGGTTTTGTGCAAACTAATTCAAGTCTTTTCTTAAATTTTGGAAAAACATCAGAGATATTCTGAACACCTTGGCGAGATTTACCACTATTATAAAGATGAGTAATTTTTACATTAGGATGAGCGAGTAAAAGCTCAAGCAAAACTTCACCGGTGTACCCCGTTGCTCCAATTATTCCGACATTAATTGACATGCGTATCTCCTTATAATTTAATTATAATAGAATAAAATTAAACTTCCGTCAAGGATTTTCTCGACGGGATACAAATATCTCTCCTTGCAATTAATTATTAGCCGGCGGATGGGAAGTTTCAAACGGTGCGCAAAAAAAACGAACCAAGACGGCTGCGTAAGCTGTATAAACAAAAAGTCCCGCTTTCAAGCGGGACTTTTTTTAAAATAATATTTAAATAATATTTAAACTTACCTTTTAGTCCACTGGAAGCGTTTACGTGCTCCTTTTTGTCCGTACTTTTTACGTTCCTTCATGCGCGGATCACGGGTTAAATATCCATTTTTACGTAATATATCTTTAAAATTCTCATCAGCAATTAATAAAGCTCTGGCAATACCTAAACGTAAAGCACCCGCCTGGCCGGTTAATCCGCCGCCGGCAAGCCTGGCAGCAATATTAAATTTCCCTTTATTCTCAGTAAGCAATAAAGGCTGCAAAACAATAATCCGGTCAGTTTCACGGATAAAATATTTATCAAAAGTTTTTCCATTAACTAAAAACTTCCCGGTACCTGGTTCCATACGTACTCTGGCAGTTGATTCCTTACGACGCCCTAGTGCTACATATTTAGTTGAATCAGTCATTTACTTTATAGCCTCCAAAACAATTGGCTTTACACCGGTTAAATCATGCTTATCATCAGCAAAAACTCTTAATTTTTTTATCATATCTCTCCCTAGAGGAGTAATCGGCAACATTCTTTCTACAGCTAAATGTATAACTACGGTCGGCTTCTTAGCTAAAAGCACCTCAAGGCTTACCTCGCGCTGGCCACCCGGATAACCGGAATACCTGCGGTAGACCTTCTGTTTAAGCTTTCGCCCAGTAACCTTAATTTGCCGGGCATTAATTACAATAACTCCATCACCAGTATCTAAATGCGGAGTAAAAATAGCTTTATGCTTACCTCTTAAAATAGTGGCAATTCTAGTGGCTAACCGGCCAAGAGTCTGCCCTTTGGCGTCGGCAATGTACCACTTCATTTTAATGTCTTCTTTTTTTGCTGTATATGTCTTTTTCATAGAAAGGTTATTATAACAAAAAAATAAATAAAGTCAAACAATTTTATTAATATTTTACTTTCATTAAACACAACCCTTTTGGCGGTAATGTCGGCCCGGCAAGCTTACGATCTCTGGCATTTAAAATTTTGCGCATACTTCCCTTTGGAAACCTTCCTCTACCGATCTCTAAAAGGGTGCCAGAGATATTTCTAACCATGTTATACAAAAAACTATCCGCTTCGATATCGATATACAAAAAATCTTTTTTCTTTTTAATTTCAATACGTTTAACTGTTCTTAAAGGATTTCTAAATCTTGATTCAGATGCCTGAAAAGATTTAAAGTTATGCTTGCCTAAAAGAACTTTTGCCTCGCTGCGCATTAATTTTAAATCCAAAGGATAATGAGAAAAATAAACTGTACCCGCAGAAAGCGGCGAAGAATATTTCCGATTTAAAATTGTATAGCGATAAATTTTAGACTTAGCGCAAAAACGGCTGTTAAAATCGCTTTCGACATTTTTAATCCGAGTTACCTTAATATCCTCGGGCAGTAAGCAATTTATCGCCCAGCGCAATCGATCAAGCGGAATCCGCGATGAACTTCTAAAATTGGCAACCTGTGAAAGAGCATGTACTCCTGAATCTGTGCGCCCGGCAACTGTAAGCCTGATATCTTCCTGAAGGATTTTTTTAAGAACTTTTTCTAAAACATTCTGAATTGTTTTGCTTAAGCGGTTATTAACTTTCTTACCGTTTTGTACCTGCCAGCCAAAATAATTCTTGCCATCATACTCTATTTCGAGTTTGAAATTAAGCATTCGGCAATCTGAACAGCATTAGTTGCGGCACCTTTGCGTAAATTATCAGCAACCACCCACAACCATAATCCTTTTTTATTAAAAGCGTCTTGCCGGATACGGCCGATAAATGTTTCATCCCTGCCTTCAACATCTTTAGGCATCGGGTATAAATTATTTTTAGGTTCATCAACAACGATTACTCCCGGAGCATTAGTTAAAATCTTCTTAGCCTGCGCGACAGTTATAGGTTTAATAGTCTCAATATACACTGATTCCGAATGCCCGGTTCTTACCGGCACCCGGACAGTAGTTGCCGAAATCTTAATTTTGGGTGCATGCATAATTTTATGTGTCTCATGCACCAATTTCCATTCTTCATTTGTATAATCGCCCTCAACAAAACTGCCAATATGCGGGAAACAATTATAAGCTAACTGCTGCGGCATGGCTTTATTTTGCGCAGAAACATTAATATTCACACATGCACTTTGAGCAATTAAAATTGTTTCTTCCTTTAATTGTTCAACTGCCCCTTTTCCTGCCCCGCTTGAGGCTTGTAAAGTGGTAACAATTATCTTCTTGATCCCAAATTTTTTATAAATAGGGTTTAAGGCTACAACCATTTGAACTGTTGAACAATTGGGGTTAGCAATAATACCTTTATGCTTCTTTACGTCACCGGGGTTAACTTCCGGGACAACCAAGGGAACTTTTGGATCCATACGGAAATCAGCCCCATTATCGATAACCACAGCCCCTCTTTTTACTGCCTCTTGTGCATAAGTTACAGCGGCACCCTTCTCACCTTCAGTTCCGGCAAACAGTGCGATATCTATACCGTTAAAACCATCGGGTGTAATCGGCTCAACCGAATAAGTCTGGCCATCAACATTAATATCACGGGCCGACCTGGCAAAAACTTTTAAAGTATTAAGCGGAAAGTTGCGCTGCTTTAAAACCCGCAGCATTTCAACTCCGACTACGCCTGCACCAATCACAGCTACATTATATTTTTTCATAAAAAACTCCTATGAACAATATTTATTTCAGCGGTTCCCGAATTGGGTATTTTCTAGGCATCTGACGCGCTTCGAAAACATCCTATCTGCCCGCTGTGAAATTTATAACTTTTTAACTACGAGATCCCCTACTTCAGTAGTTGAATAACCCATTTTTCCGGCAGCTAAAGATTTTAAATCTTTATTAACTAAACCAATTACTGCATCCTCGATAGCTTTCCCGGCTTTAGCTTCCCCCAAATTCTCAAGCATCATAGCGCAAGCACAGATCGCAGCCAGCGGATTAATCACATTTTTACCGGTATATTTCGGAGCACTTCCGCCAATAGGCTCAAACATGGAAACGCCTTGAGGGTTGATATTTCCTCCGGCCGCAATTCCCATACCCCCTTGAATCATTGCCCCTAGATCCGTAATAATATCTCCGAAGATATTATCCGTAACAATTACGTCAAACCATTCAGGATTTTTCACAAACCACATGGTCGTAGCATCGACATGAGCATAATCTGTTGTTACATCCGAATACTCCTTAGCTACTTCATTAAATGTGCGCTGCCAAAGATCCCAGGCATAAGTCAAAACATTAGTTTTTCCACAAAGAGTCAACTTTTTTCTTTTATTGCGTTTACGGGTATATTCAAATGCATAACGGATACAGCGTTCAACTCCTTTGCGGGTATTATAAGAAATCTGGATAGCAACCTCGTTTGCGGTCCCTTTATCTTTAAATTCACCCATGCCTTTATACAAACCTTCGGAATTCTCACGCACGACTACAAAATCAATATCCTCAGGTTTTTTATCTTTCAAGGGACAATAGGCAGAATTATAAAGCTTAACCGGTCGAAGATTAATATACTGATCCAATGCGAACCTTAATTTAAGCAAAACACCGGTCTCAATAATCCCGGGTTTCACATTCGGATCTCCGACTGCCCCAAGATAAATCGCATCATATTTTTTTAATTCGACAACATCACTATCGTCAACTAATTTTCCGGTAGCTAAATACCGCTTTCCGCTAAAATCAAAGGCTCTAGTTTCATACTTAAAACCAAACTTCTTACTAGCAGCTTGCAGAACTTTTAAACCTTCACTAGTTACCTCCGGGCCTGTACCATCACCGGCAATTACTGCGATTTTATACATGTTTTCACCCAATTAATTAGACCACCACTGGTTACAATCTGCTGCAAAAAATCAGGGAAGGCCTGCGTTTTATAATTTTTATCCTGTGTTATATTTTTTATTATCCCGGTAGACAAATCTATTTCAATCAGATCGCCGTCATTAATCTTATCCACATCAATTGACTCTAGAAATGGCAAGCCGATATTTATTGCATTCCTAAAAAAAATAGCCGCAAAACTTTTGGCAATAACCGCAGAAATCCCGCAGCCCTTAATCGCCAACGGCGCATGTTCTCGGCTTGAACCACAGCCAAAATTATTCCCGGCAACAATTATATCTCCCGGGCTGACTTTCTTGGTAAAATCAGGGCTGATAGTTTCCATGCAATGCGAACCTAATTCCTGGGTGTCAGTAGAAACCAGGTATTTGGCCGCGATAATATCATCCGTATTAATATCATCGCTAAATTTATGAACTTTACCTTTAATAACCATTAGAGTGCTCCCGGATGGGTAATCTTACCAGTTATAGCCGATGCTGCTGCAACAGCCGGATTAGAAAGATAAACAAAAGATTTAGGGCTGCCCATTCTGCCTAAGAAATTCCTATTAGTCGTAGCAATCGCCACTTCACCATCAGTTAAAATTCCCATGTGCCCGCCTAAACATGGCCCGCAAGTTGGTGTTGAAAATACGCCGCCGGCTTTAACAAAAATCTCAGCCAACCCTTCTTGCACTGCCTCTAAATAAATCTTCTGCGTAGCCGGAAAAACAATTAATTTTACACCTTTGGCAACTTTTTTCCCGCGCAACAATTTAGCGGCAATCCGTAAATCTGAAATACGGCCGTTAGTACAAGAACCGATAACCACTTGATCAACTTTAATGTTTTTTAATTCGCTAACCGGTTTGACATTGCTCGGCAAATGCGGACAGGCAACTTGCGGTTCTAATTTCGTAACATCCCATTCATATGTTTTTTCATAAACAGCATCCGAATCTGAATAATAAAATTTAGATTTGCGTTTAAATCCGGCCACAAATTCTTTAGTTATTGCGTCCGGCTGAATTAATCCGGATCTCGCCCCGGCTTCAATTGCCATGTTCGACATAGAAAAACGGTCATCCATACCCAATTTTTCAATTACCGGGCCGGAAAATTCCATTGTTTTATACAATGCCCCGTCAACGCCAATCTGGCCAATAGTATAAAGTATCAGATCTTTTCCGCCGACCCACTTATTTAGCTTACCTTTATATACATACTTATGTGTTGCCGGTACTTTTAACCAGCATTTTCCATCAATATATGCCCGGGCTAAATCAGTAGACCCCATTCCGGTTGCATACGCACCTAATGCTCCATAGGTACAAGTATGCGAATCGGCACCAATAATTAAATCTCCGGGTAAAACAATTCCTTTCTCCGGCAAAAGCGCATGCTCAATGCCCATAGCTCCAATTTCAAAATAATTTTTGATCCCCTGCTCTTTAGCGAAATTCGCCAGAACTTTGCATTGATTGGCGCTTTTTAGATCTTTAGCCGGAGCAAAATGATCGGGAACTAAAACAATTTTATTTTTATTAAATACTTTAAGGAAACCTGATTTTTTAAATTCAGAGATAGCCAAAGGGGCAGTTATATCATTGGCTAAAGCAACATCAACCGAAGCCTCGATGAATTCACCGGGCTTAATTGAATCTTGCGCACAATGCGCCATTAATATTTTTTCGGCAATGGTGTAACCCATGTTTTAATGAGCGCTTAACTTGCAGAACAAAGTAAAGGCAAATTAATACGCGAATTAATCCCTCAAGTTATGTACTGCGTAGATTTCGAAAGAATCTGCTTGTGCGGGGTATAACTTTACTTGAATTTCTTAACTACCAGAGAAGCGTTATGCCCACCGAAACCTAAAGAGTTAGACATGCAGACTGATACATTCACTGTACGCGCAATATTAGGCACATAATCCAAATCACATTCCGGATCCGGATGCTCATAATTAATAGTCGCAGGGATAACTCCATCTTTAATTACTAAACAACAAACTAAAAACTCAACCCCGCCGGCTGCACCCAAGAGATGCCCGGTCATGGACTTAGTTGAAGAAATCATCACTTTTTTACTATGATTACCAAAAGCTTTTTTCATGGATAAAGTTTCAATTTTATCATTAAGCTTGGTCGATGTACCATGCGCATTAATATAATCTATATCCTGCGGATTTAAACAAGCATCTTTCATCGCAATAGTCATAGCCGATGCAGCCCCCTCACCATCAGGATTAGGCGCAGTGATATGATACGCATCGCAAGTCATGCCAAAACCAACAATTTCAGCGATAATATTTGCATTTCGCTTTTGCGCATGTTCTAAAGTCTCTAAAACTACCAAGCCGCTTCCTTCAGCCATAACAAAACCATCGCGCTCAAGATCAAAAGGCCGACTGGCTTTCTGAGGTTGATCATTTTTAGTCGAAAGAGCCCTTAAAGCACAAAAACCACCAACTGCAGTAGGAACAATACAGCTTTCCGTACCTCCAGTAACCATAATATCAGCATCACCGTAAAGAATAGTACGATAGGCTTCACCAATAGCATGAGAACCGGAAGCACAAGCAGTAGCAACGCAGGAATTCGGCCCTTTTAACCCATGCATAATAGCAACCAAACCGCTGGCTTCATTCACAATTAACATCGGGATAAGAAATGGGGATAATCTAGACGGGCCCTTATTAAGTAAAATTTTATGCTCTTCTTCAATCGTATGGAGGCTGCCAATTCCAGAACCAATAATCACACCAATCCGATTCCTATCCTCTTTGCTCAAATCCAGTCCGGAAGACTCAATCGCTTGTTTTGCCGCAGCTACGGCATATTGCACAAATTTTGCTGTCCTCTTAACATCTTTCAGAGAAATACCATAACGCGTAGGATCGAAATTCTTTATTTCAGCAGCAATTCTAGAATCAAAAGCTGTTGCATCAAAACTAGTTATCGGCCCAACACCATTTTTGCCATCTTTTAAGGATTGCCAAAAGCTGGCAACATCATTACCTACCGGGCTAATTACTCCTAAACCTGTGATTACTACTCGTTTTTTCATAATTATACTAATATAAATTTACCCCGCAAAGGTAAAATGCGGGGTAAATTATTGATTTGTTATTATTTAAATGTATTATTTGACGCTTTTCTCATCAATATACTTAATAGCATCGCCAACAGTAGTGATCTTTTCTGCATCCTCATCCGGAATCTCAATACCAAACTCTTCCTCTAATGCCATAACTAACTCTACGGTATCCAAAGAATCCGCACCTAAATCATCAACAAATGAAGCCTCAGGTGTTACTTCTTCCGGTTTTACTCCCAACTGTTCTGCAATGATTGATTTTACTTTCTCTTGTGATGCCATTCTTTTTCCTCCTTGTGTAAGAAATACACGCCCCAAGCAATTCTTTATAAGCACGGGGGTGCTGGGTTATATACTTTACGCCATGACCATTCCGCCATCAACTGTAATTACCTGTCCAGTTACATAACTGGATTCTTCAGACGCTAAGAATAAACAGATATTAGCTACATCATCGGGAGTACCTAACTTCCCTAACGGAATCGCCTCCAACATCTTTTTCTTTATATCTTCCGGAAGTTTAGCTGTCATCTCTGTCTGGATAAATCCAGGAGCCACGGCATTGGCATTAATATTACGACTGGCTAACTCCTTAGCTATTGTTTTTGTAAGAGCAATTATTCCAGCTTTTGAAGCAGCGTAATTTGCCTGCCCCGGATTACCCATTAAACCAATAATCGATGCAATACTAATAATCCGACCGCTGCGCTGCTTAATCATTGGTCTGGTTACAGCTTTAATGCAATTAAACGTACCTTTTAAATTAACATTAATCACTGCATCCCAGTCTGACTGAGACATTCTAAGCAAAAGATTATCCTTAGTAATCCCAGCGTTGTTAACTAATATATCAACCTTTCCCATTTTGTCAAGAATTTTATTTAAACCCTCTTCGACCTTCTCATAATTAGTCACATCCATCTCTAAAGCCAGTGCTTTACGGCCCAAACTCTCAATTTCCGAGGCAGTTTTCTGGGCAATTTCAAGATTAACATCAGCCACAACAATATCTGCACCTTCTCGGGCAAAGGTCATCGCAATTGCCTGTCCTATTCCCCTGGCTCCACCGGTAATCAAAGCTACTTTATCTTTCAATCGCATATATCCTCCATGACTTTTTACGCAATATCAACGTTTTTTTCAATATTTATTACTTGCGCGTTACTATCGATTCGCCGCATTAACCCCTTAAGCACCTTACCCGGGCCAATTTCAATAAAATTAGTTACGCTTTTTGACAAAATTAATTTCATTGAATCTTCCCAAAGGACGCTACCGGAAACCTGGCGAATTAAGTTTTGTTTAATTTCTTCCACGCTTGACACTGGTTGGGCTGTAAAATTACTGACTACTGGAAATTTGGGTAGGCTGATATTAATCTTTGCTAATTCTTTAGCTAATTTTACTGAGGCTTCTTGCATAAAAGAAGAATGGAATGCACCGCTGACTTCTAAAATAACCGCTAACTTTGCACCTTTTCCTTTAGCTAAAATCTGCGCCTGAGCAATTGCCTCAGGAGAACCGGAAATAACCACCTGCCCCGGGCAATTAATATTGGCAACCTCGGCTCTTACTTCAGCACAAACTTCTTTGACTCCGGCTAAATCCAGACCAATTATTGAAAGCATTTTTCCCGGATGTTTAACTGCTTCCTCCTCCATAAACTGGCCGCGCCTTCTGACTAAATAAACTGCGTCCTCAAAACTAATCGCCTCTGCTGCAACTAAAGCTGAATATTCACCTAAGCTTAAGCCCGCCATATAACCATCAATCTGCGGATACTTAATTCGATATGCCTGCCAACAAGCAATCGACATCGTAACAATCGCCGGCTGACAATTATCAGTTTTAGTTAATTCCTCAAGCGGCCCATTAAAACAAAGCTGGCTTAATGAAAACCCTAAAACTCTATTAGCTCGATCAAAAATCTCTTTTGCTTCCGGCAAAGCTTCAAACAAATCTTTGCCCATACCAACATACTGGCTACCTTGCCCGGCAAAAAGATAGCCTACCATTCAATAATACAAGCGCCCCAAACCAGGCCTGCTCCAAATGCATCCAGAAGGATAATATCGCCTTTTTTAACTTTACCTTCCTGCACAGCTTCACAAAGCGCAGTAACAGTTGAAGCGCTGGACATATTTCCGCATCTTTCAATATTTAAATAAACCCGATCTTCAGGAATTCCGATTTTTTTCGCTACCGCCATAATAATGCGCGCATTGGCTTGATGGGGAATAATCAGATCAACATCGGCAAAAGTCATGCCTGCTTGCTTTAAAACAGTCTGAGCAGCAGCAGTCATAGTGTTAACCGCAATCTTAAACAATTCATTCCCCTGCATCTTTAAAAAATGCTGGCGATTAGTTACAGTTTCAAACGTTGCCGGATTGCGTGAACCTCCAGCAGGCATATTCAAGATACCGACTTTTGAACCATCACATCCTAGATATGTCGAAATAATACCGCCATTTTTTACTTCCGCTAAAACTGCTGCCCCGGCTCCATCGCCAAATAATACACAAGTATTACGATCCTGCCAATCGGTTATCGAAGATAAAGTTTCAGCTCCGATTACTAACGCATTTTTATAAACGGAACTGGCAATAAATTTTTCAGCAACCGAAAGCCCGTAGACAAAACCCGCACAAGCCGCAGAAATATCAAAGCAAACTGCCTTTTTAGCACCCAACTTATCCTGCACAATAGTAGCTACCGCAGGAAAAGGCATATCCCCGGTAATAGTAGCAACAATAATTAAATCCAAATCTTCCGGCTTAAGATTAGCATTGGCTAATGCTTGCTGAGCAGCTTTGAAAGCTAAATCTGAAGTCGCCTGGTCATTAGAAGCTAAATGCCTTTCTTTAATCCCGGTACGCGTAGTAATCCACTCATTGGAAGTATCCACCATCTTCTCTAAATCGGCATTAGTCAATATCTTTTCCGGAAGATATTCGCCTACCCCAATGATTCCTACCTTTTTCAATTTATCACCCATTATTTTATTGCTTCAAGAATTTTTGCATTAACCTGACGCTCTACTTCTTCTTTAGCTACCCTGATAGCATTTTTAATTGCTCGCTTATTAGAACGGCCATGGCCAATAATCACGACACCGTTGACTCCCAGCAAAAGTGCTCCGCCATATTCGGCATAATCAAGTTCTTTCTTTAAATGCTTAAGGCTGGGCATCATAAAAATAATACCGATCTTACCCCAGATATTGCTTAAAAGATGGCGTTTCAAAACTGTCTGCATTACTTCAACTGCGCCTTCTGAAACCTTAAGAGCAACATTACCCACATAGCCGTCACAAACAATAATATCGCATCTACCTTTAAAAATATCTTTACCTTCAACGTTGCCGATAAAATTCAGTTTACTTTTTTCTAATAACCCATAGGCTTCACGCAGAAATTCTGTACCTTTTTTCTCTTCTTCCCCAATATTCAATAATCCAACACTCGGGTTAGTTTTATTCAAAATACTTTTGCTATAAGCATCAGCCATAATCCCATATTGCAGTAATTGAGACGGTTTAGGATCAATGTTGGCCCCGACATCAATAATTAAAGAAACCCCCTTTAGATTAGGAGCAAGAATACCAATACCTGCCCGCTCAATCCCCGGCAGAAGCCTTAATTCTAAAGTAGCAGCACAAACTACTGCTCCGGTATTACCCGCACTAAAGAAAGCATCAGCCTTACCCTCTTTAACTAAATTTAAACCGATAACAATTGACGAATTTCTTTTACGTCGGACACTGTTTGCTGCAGGCTCACACATTTCAATTGCTTCAGCAGCATGCTGCACAG